>Ga0209571_1000384_pt1 | contig 55211 bp, 50 predicted proteins | sample EBPBio102011_DNA_FD_185866 | JGI IMG/M metagenome (GOLD analysis project Ga0209571, IMG submission 185866) | Wastewater treatment Type I Accumulibacter community from EBPR Bioreactor in Madison, WI, USA - Reactor 1_1/10/2011_ DNA (SPAdes)... | ecosystem: Engineered > Bioreactor > EBPR >... | reverse complement strand
CCCGGCCTATCGCGACCTCAACGGCTTCGACTTCGCCAGCAGCGAAATCAACGAGGCGCTCGTGCGCCAACTGCATCGCTGCGAGTTCCTCCAGGACGCTCACAACGTTGTCCTGGTGGGAGGGCCCGGCACCGGCAAGACCCATGTCGCTACGGCTCTCGGCGTCCAGGCCATCGAGCACCATCACAAGCGCGTCCGCTTCTTCTCCACAGTCGAGCTCGTCAACGCTCTCGAACAGGAAAAGGCCCAGGGCAAAGCTGGACAGATCGCCGGCCGGCTCGCTTACGCCGATCTCGTCATCCTCGATGAGCTCGGATACCTGCCCTTCAGTGCCTCGGGCGGCGCCTTGCTCTTCCACCTACTCAGCAAGCTCTACGAACGCACCAGCGTCGTCATCACCACCAATCTCAGCTTCTCGGAATGGGCCAACGTCTTCGGGGATGCCAAGATGACCACCGCCTTGCTCGATCGCCTCACGCATCACTGCCACATTATCGAGACCGGAAACGACAGCTTCCGCTTCAGGAACAGCTCGGCAAAGCCCGACAAGCCAGCCAGGGAGAAAGCTAAAAACTTGACCGCAACCTGAACCACAAACACCATCCGGGCGGGTCACTTCTCAGTGGAAATCCCGGGTCACTTCTCGACGGAAATCAACAATAGCGATCGGCCTGCTCGAGACCGGAGGGTGTGACCTGAGTTGTCACGAGGTCGTTGTTGCGAAGCGTGAAGTCGAAGATGGCGGCGCCGCTGAAGCGGTGCTCGAAGCGCGTGGCCTCGAACATGACCGCGTCTGGGATGACGATCCGGATTCCCGGCACCCTGAGGACGTCGAGGTGCAATCCGTAGGCGAGCGTGATCAGCGGCGAGGTGTCAGTGATCAGGATGTCGATCTTCGCGCTCATGCGGCGTCGATCGCCTCCTCGAGCCAAGCGATTCCCTTCCGTCGGAGGTCCGCATTGCGGCCCTCGAGCGGCACGACGGGTACGTCAAGCTGCATGTCGGCGAGATCGCCAAGGACCTCGCCATACCGCCTTACGCCACGCGCCTGAAGATCTCTCCAAGAGAGGTCTCCGGTCGCGTACTGTCTCACGGCTTCGCGGCGCCGCTCGTTGCGCGCTGCTCTTTCCTCTACGGTTTCAGCCATTGGATTCACCTGGATCTTTCCTAGCACCCCTTAGTGCCGTCATTATTGAGGTATTATAGGCGTGATCGGCCAGTCCGCCAGTGCGTCGGACGGACCAAGCACGCTCTCAGCGCTCGATCCCGCCGCCCGACCTCGCCGCGGCCCTCTTCCGGTGCCGCGCCTCGCGGTCGTTGTACTCGTCGACGAAGTCGTTCACGTCCTTGAGGAATTCGTCGATGCTCGGACCACGCCAAGGCGCCGGCCTCCAGGCCGCGCTGTCGCGGTCCGTGGCCCAGGCCTCGGGCAGGCCGTGGCGCTTCAGCGTCGCGGCCAGGTCGGCGGGATCCGTGACGATCCGCGTTTGCCCGAGGGTCGTGAACCAACCGCTGGTCCTCTTGACCAGATCAAGCTTCCCGGTGGCCGGGATCTCGAACCACCCGGCGAGGCTCTCCATGTAGGTTGCGGTTGCGTCGTCCACGAACCGCAGGCCGAGCTCTTCCGTCATGGCGTCGTCGAGCGGGAAGGCCTCGCGCCGCGCCATGGCGGCCGACAGTCTCATCGTGCCGGCGGGCTCGACGGAGAACGTCGCGATCCGCATCTCGATGTGAAAGTCCGGCGCGCAGTCGGTCGGATGCGGAAGGTCCTCGTGCTCGTCCAGGCGCCAAGCGCTGTAGAGGCCGATTAGGTTCCGCGGGCTTGTCAACGCTGGGTTCACAGGGCTCTCCGGGGGTTGTTCCCCAATCTTCGATCCCTGCCCGTCCTTTACTTCATCCAGCGTCGGATGCGGCCTCGACCTCCGCGAGCCAAATTGCCAGCTCGGCCTCGAACTCGGCGACCGTGCGCCGGCGGTAGGTCGTGGTATCCAGCGTGGTCACGATCTCATAGGACTCGTCCGCCTCCGCCGCTCCAAAGCCCATGAACGATCTGCCCTCGTCAGGTTGACGCTTCTTCTTGGGGCGGATCGATGACTTGCCCTTCTTCGTCTCCTCTTTGTAGAGGAGGCGGGCGCGGAGCACTTCGAAGCTGTATCCGCGTCCCTGCCGGTCGATCTGGCGGATCGCGGCGTTGACGCCTTCGGTAAAGCCGTTGGTGAAGGGGTTGTCGAAGTAGGCGAGAATCTCCGGTCGGAAGTTTTCGACGATGCGGATCAGTGCCTCGAAATCTTTGTCGAGGTGATATGGGATCTTCCGGAGGCAGTCGCCGAGCAAGCGGGCTGCCTCGGTGCGGTCGCTGACCTCGTAGAAGGCCGAGAGGCGCTCTTTTGTCTCGTAGGCGGCATGCAGGTCGGGGAATTCTTTCAGCCAGGGGCGCACCCGATCCCACTCCTCGTCGCTCAGGGATTTCTCCCGCGCGAGCAGCAAGAACCGCTCGTCCTTGAGACGTATCTTTTCAGAATGGGCGAGGCGCTTTCCGGTTCGCTTCCTGATCTCGTCTAGGGCTTTCTGTGCGAAGCGGACGACATGGAACTTGTCGACGACCACGGGGCGTCCAGGGAAATGAGCCCGAGCTAGGTCGTGATACGGCCGCCACATGTCGGCTACGACGACTTTGACGCGCTCCTTCCCCGCCATGGCGCTGAGATAAGGGTCGAGGAATTCCTTCGTGCGATGGGGCAGGAGGTCGAAGACCTTCTTGCCTTCCAGGTCCGTGAGGACGCAGAGCACGTCTTTCAGGTGGATCTCATCGATCCCAAGGACGCGGGGCGTCTCAGGATGATCGTGGCGCGCCATTGTCTCGACGAAGTCCTTGAAAACTGCTCGGACCGTGCTCTCGTCGAGGCCGACGTCACCGGCGACGTTGTAATTGGTGTCTTTGAGGCATCGTTTCACGATGTACTGACGCAGGCGAAGCGTCATGAAGCGCTCGCCATCTAGGGACGGGAATTGCTCCATCCACGTGCCCTTGCACACCTTGCAGATGAAGCGGGAGCGTCGCATCCGCAAAACGACTGGCCGTCCGTCGTGGGGAGAGTCGCGGAATTCTTGCTCTGTCCCGCCATGCCGATGGATCCATTTCCCGTATGCGGTGCAAGACGGGCATCTTGGTCGATCCAGCGTGGACTCAACTACGATCGTCTTCTCGGCTTGACTGGAGGAGACGGAGACTGTCCTCAAATCTGGCAGCTCAAGCCAATCGCTTGAGAACGGGATGTGAATGTTCATAGGCCGACCATGGCATCATGGGGGTAACTAACGTGCTACCGGGTGTCCCACAGCCCATCCCGCAGATGACCTATGCTTAACGTATCAAATTTTAGCTATCCCACGCGGCATCCCGCATATCCGAAAATTTCGAGCGAATCCTTAATGATGACTGCCTCTTTACGATCGCAGACTTCGACTTAACCCGAGACGAACCTGAGTCCATGCGAAATCCTCGGTTGATGGACATCGCCGCAATCAACAATAACTGATTTCTGTCAATAAAACAATTCTAAGGGCCAGTTAGGTTAACCCGCTACTGCGTGGTTGGTTCCACGCGGGACCTGACGCGCCGCCGCCGGTGGATCCCGGCTTTGGACCCTGGAGGATTTCCCAATGGCGTCTCGCCGCAGTTTTCTCCTCGCCGCTGGTAGCCTCGCGGCCTCAGGGCTTCATGGATTGGAGGCATTCGGCCGAGATTCGGCATTGAGCCGCAAGACTTCAAGCGCGCCTACCCAGAGCGAGGCGCCCGGAACCGGCCGTAGGTTGTACGTCGCCCCCACCGGCGAGGACGACGACGACCCGGAGCGGGGCACCGTCCAGCGCCCGTTCGCCACGCTTCCTCGCGCCTTCTCCCACGCCTACGGCGGCGATACGATCCTGCTGCGAGGGGGAGAATACGGCTTCGACGGCGCCGCCGAAGGATGGCTTCTCGCTGGTCGCGGCGGAGAGCCGGGACGTCCGATCGTCATCGAGAACTATCCCGGCGAGGTTCCCGTGATCGACGGAGCCGCAATGAGGCCCCCGACACAACGGTATCAGGCGTGGCCTTCGCGCAATTCAGCCGGCGGGTTTGCGCTTGTTATCATGGATGCGTCCCACCTGACCCTGCGCGGACTTACCGTTCGCCATGGCCCGATGGGCGGGTGCTTCGTCAACGGCACACATCACAACTTGTTGATCGAGCGCTGCGTCTTTCGCGACAATGGCTGGCTCAACGACGAGTATGGCACCGGCCTGGGAATCCTCGGGAAAGGCGATCACAACATCGTGCGCAATTGCGATTCCTTCGGCAATCACGGCGGAGGGCCGGGCGCAACGGGCGGAAATGCCGATGGGATCTCGGTTTCGCTCAACGACAGCACCGGCACCATCGTCACCGGTAACCGCGCTTGGCGCAACACGGACGACGGCTTCGACTTCTACAACACCTCGCGGGCCAAGGACAGCCTCAGCACCTCACCATGCCTTATCGATCAGAACTGGTCCTTCGAGAACGGATACAACTCCGACGGCTTGATCAACCTTACCGAAGCTGGCGACGGCTGCGGTTTCAAGCTGGGAGGGCGGCGCTCAGGCGCCACCGGCCTCTATGGCGGTCACACGGTGACCCGGTGCCTTTCTTGGAGCAACAAGACAAGCGGTTTTGATGACAACAGCTATAATGGCGGAATGCTGCCGATGGCCATCTTCAACAATGTCTCGTTCAACGATGCGCGCAGCGAGGTGGGTTACGCCTTCATCATTGAGCATAATGCGAGCACGGTGCTTCGGAACAATATAGTCTTCATAAAAGGCGGAAGGCACGACTTCGACATCGAACTTGCGTCTCAATCGCACAATGCAAGCAACGGTGCGGCCTTAAGGTCCTTCTCGCCAACGAATTTCAAAGTGTCTTTGAACGACTTTCAGTCCATCGACGATGCGATTGCGCGCGGTCCCCGGCAGGCGGACGGCTCCCTGCCGGTCTCGGACTTCTTGAGACTGGCGAAGGGGAGCAGGCTGGTCGGCGCAGGAAGCACGCTCGGGCTGCCATCCAACGTGCCCTCGAACGGGGAGGTTGTCAGCCTCGGGGCCTTCGAGGGGCCATAGCAACGGCCCATTGTCGCGGACTCTGACGCATGCACAATCCTGCGGCGCGCGCGCTGCACCCGACCTTCAGCCTGCTCTGCGGCATGACTGTATCCGCAGCGGCGAAGCAAAGGGTGCCATGGGCCGACGCTACCGGCACTGGCGCTTCCGCCAAGGATCGCGGCGCGCTACACAAACACCGTCGCAGAAACTGCTCAGTCACCCAGAGGGCACGGTTCAGCTGAATGCATGGCTGGGGCGCCAGGATTCGAACCTGGGAATGGCGGTACCAAAAACCGCTGCCTTACCACTTGGCGACGCCCCAATGTGCGGCGCCTTCTAGAACGCGGCGGCGCGACGCGCAACCGTCAAGCCACCGCATCTTTTGCCCGCTCGGCAAGAATTCCTCCACAACCTGCAAAGAGCCTGTTGCGCCGGAGCCGCGTGCTGGCTATAAGCCGCCCACCAGCGGATCGGAGTGTGGCTCAGCCTGGTAGAGCACCTCGTTCGGGACGAGGGGGTCGCAGGTTCAAATCCTGCCACTCCGACCAAAATTTCCCGAGATATTTCAAGCAGTTGAGACGACGGCCCTTCGGGGCCTTTTTCTTGTCGCTCTCGCCCTCCCCTAGCCTGACACCGTCACGCACCCGTCAAATGGCATGTCTATTGCGTCGCCTCCGAAACGGAGACGACCATGCTGCGCGACTGCCCGACCGATGCGAAAGCCACGCTCGCCTTGATCGCCCTCTCGGCGATCTGCATCCTGGGCTGGCTCGCCGACCTCGGCCTTTGAACACGATCCCCGGCTGCCCGCCTCTGTCGCCGTGCCCAGACAGCCTCTAAAGTGCGGTCTCATCGAATCGAACGGTCGGGGCCATGAAGCGCATCACCCTCCTTGCCGGCATCCTCGGATTGGCCGTGTTTCTGTCCGGTTGCGACAAATGCGGCAATTTCAACCCGTTGTTCGGGCCCTATGACACCAAGAGCTGCAGCGGCAAGTCGACCAGCTGACGCGCATCAGCAGCGATGAGCGACGAGATCGAGTTCGACCGCAGCGCGACAACGGAAGCCGGCACGGTCGCGAGCCTGTCCCCGCTGGTGCGCCGGATCGTCGCCGGCAATGGCGGGCCGATGACCTTCACCGGCACCTGCTCCTATATCGTCGGCCGCGGCACGGTCGCGATCATCGATCCCGGCCCGGACGACCCCGGTCATGTCGAACGCCTGCTGGCGGCGGTTCGCGGCGAGACGGTCAGCCATATCGTCGTCACGCATACCCATCGCGACCACTCGCCTGCGGTGCCGGCCCTGAAAGCCGCGACCGGCGCGACGGTGGTCGGCTGCGGGCCGCATCGCCCGTCGCGGGAGCTCGGGCCGGGCGAGGGCCGCGTGCTCGATGCCGCAGCCGACACCGATTTCGTACCGGACCAGGAGATGGGCGACGGCGATGCCGTCTCCGGGCCCGGCTGGAGCCTGGCCGCCGTCGCGACGCCCGGCCACACCGCCAACCATCTCGCCTTCACGCTCGCTGAGGAAGGGACCCTGTTCTCCGGCGACCATGTCATGGCCTGGTCGACCTCGGTCGTCGCCCCGCCGGATGGTTCGATGGCCGCCTATATGGCCTCGATCGAGAAGCTGCGCGGGCTGGAACATGTCCGCTACTGGCCGGGCCATGGCGGCCCGGTCAACGAGCCGCAGCGCTTCCTGCGCGGGCTCGTCCAGCATCGCCGCCAGCGCGAAGCGGCGATCCTGAACCGGCTCGGAGCCGGCGACGAGACGATCGCCGCGATGGTGCCGGTGATCTACCAAGGCCTGGCCCCTGCCCTGCATGGCGCGGCCGCGCTCTCGGTGCTGGCCCAGCTCGAGGACCTTGTGCTGCGCGGCGCCGTCCAGTCCAGCGACGCCATTCCGGCGCTCGCGAGTCGCTACAGGCTCGCCTGACGCTGGCCGCTCAGCGGCTGTCCATCAGCAATTCGATCTCGCCGGCAAAGGCCGCGACGCGTGCCGCATTCGCTCCGAGGTCGTGGCTGCCGAGGCGCGAGGCCGAGCGGATGTCGATGCGGCTGCCGTCGACGCGGGGCCTGACGCGGATGGTGATATCCTCGGAAAAGCGCAGGATGCGCCCGCGCGCGACGGCCTCGACCCGCCCCGCGCCGCTGCGCCCGCCGGGCCGCGCCGTCTCCAGAACCTGCCAGCCGAGACCGAGTGCCGCCCGCCTGGCGAGGTCGAAAGCGGCATCGGCCGGCAGTTCGAGCAGGATCGGCACAGCCTTGGGATAGGCCTGCCGCTGCAGGCGCCGGCGCGCGGCAGGGATATCGGGCGGCACCCGCCCGGCCCGGGCCGTCAGCGCGGCCTGCGAGCGGCTGAACGCGGGAGGATCGTCGATATCGGTCGAGACGTCGGCCAATGCCGGCCTGGTCGCAAGCCTGAAGGCGATGTAACCGGCGGGCGCAAGCAGGATGAGCGAAAGCAGCATCGCGCCGGCCGCCATGCCGACACCGCGATGGCCGGAATACCAGATGCGGATGAAGGCGAGGATGGCGAGGCCCAGCGCCGCGAGCACGAGCGCATAGGCGCCGAGAACCGGCGCCAGCCCCTCGATGCTCGGCTCCCGCAACCGCACCAGCAGCAGCGACAGGAGCAGCACCGCGCAGGAAAACCACGCCAGCCGCCGGCTCCAGATGGCGGCGCGCGAAACCGGTTCCTCGAAGACGAGACGGCGGTGCATCGCCCTTTCGTGCCCGTGGCGGACCCGGAAGGCAAGTCGGGGAGCGGGCGAAGCGCAATCTTAATCAAGTCAGCCATAAGACGGCAGGACGAGGCTCGCCCGCTGCCTGCCTCCCGGCCTTCATCACCGCCTTATCGCCGCATATCACGCCCCGAGTCCCGCCGTGAAATTCTTCCCCTCGTCGATCCAGAACTATCTCGTCGCCACCATGGCCTGCCTGTGCGTGCCCGGCATCGGGGCGCTGGGCTACATGGCGTATCAATCCATCTCGGATGTGCGCACCAACATGGAGCTGGGCGAGCTGGTCCAGGCCGACAAGGCCCTGCTGCTCGCCGGCAATGCGATCCGCACCGCGCGCGGACAGGCCCAGACCAGCATCCAGGTCGCCGACGATCCGGTCGCGACGCTGAAGCAGGTCGAGGAGAGCAATCGCAGCCGCATCGCCGATGCCGTCGCCCAGCTCGACGAAACCGGCCTGCCCGGCCGTAAGGAATTGATCGCCGGTATCCTGCAGCAGCAAAAGCTGACCGACGCCAGGATGGCCGATCTCCATGCCGAGGCCGCCAAACCGAAGGCGCAGCGCAGCCTCGCCGCCACCATGCCCTGGTATAACGGCATCGGCGCGATCGAAGCCGCCATCGTCAAGGCCTCGGACGAGACCTCCAATGCCGCCCGCCTGGCGGACCCGATCCTCGCCGATCTGCAGGGCTTCAAGTCGGCCGGCTGGGACGTCCGCTCGAATTACGGCACGCAGTGCTCGGTGCTCCGCCCGGCTTTCGGCTCGGGCAAGGCGCTGGAAGCGGCCCAGATCCGCAGGCTCGGCGAATTGCGCGGCGTCTCCAACGCCTCCGGCGAGACGCTGAAGCAGCTCGCCTCGCGGCCCGGCGTCGGCAGCGAGCTCGCCCGCAAGATCGGCGTGATGTCGGCCGAGGTCGAAGCTTCCAACCGCAAGATGGACGAATTGATCGGCAAGCTCGGCCAGGGCGCCGGCCCCGTCATCGCGGCCGACGAGTGGACGAAGCAGTGCAACGCGCCGTTCACCGCCATCGTCTCGGCCGTCACCCAGTCGCTCGACGACATGGTCGTGCGGACCGACAAGAAGCTTACCGCCGCCTGGATCAAGCTCGGCATCGTCGGCGCGCTGCTGGCTTCCTTGCTCGCGATCTGCGTGATGAGCCTGCGCGGCGTGCAGCGCCGGATCGCGCGGCCGCTGGTCTCGCTGAAATCCGCGCTCGACGAGATGCAGCAGGGCAATTTCGCCCAGGCCATCCCGGCCGCCCCGTCGCCGGACGAGATCGGCGCGCTGAGCGGCGCGCTCGAAATCTACCGCGAGAACGCGCTCGCCCTCGAGCAGAACCGGCGCGACCGCGAGCTCGCCATGCTCGCCGATGCCGAGCAGGCCGCCCATGTCCAGAAGCTCTTGGGCGAGGTCGCCAACATCGTCGCCGATGCCCGTAACGGCAATTTCTCCGGCAAGGCACAGGTCGGCGGCATGGAAGGCCCGCTGAAGGAGCTCGTCGAGGGCATCAACGAGATCAACGCGGTTGTTGACGGCGCGACGACGGAATTCGCCGGGGCCCTGTCGGCGATCGCGGGCGGCGACCTGACCAACCGGATCGAGACCGCCTATCGCGGCCGCTTCGCCGACCTGAAGGGCGCGATCAACGAGACGGTGGACCGCCTCTCGGACACCGTCGCGACGATCCAGACGACCTCGGCGGATGTCGGGCTTGCCGCGCGCGAGATCAACATGGGCGCCGACGACCTGTCGAAGCGCACCGAGGAGCAGGCCTCCTCGCTCGAGGAGACCGCCGCCACGACCGAGGAGCTCGCAGCCTCGGTCAAGGCCTCGGCCCAGGCCTCGAAGGACGCGGCCCGGATCGCCGACGAGGCGATGCAGGCCGCCGAGAGCGGCGGCGCCATCGCCGGCCAGGCGGTCGACGCCATGGCCCGCATCGAGACGGCCTCGCAGAAGATCTCCGACATCATCCGCGTGATCGACGACATCGCCTTCCAGACCAACCTCTTGGCGCTCAACGCGGCGGTCGAGGCGGCCCGCGCCGGCGAGGCCGGCAAGGGCTTCGCGGTGGTGGCCTCCGAGGTGCGGACCCTGGCGCAGCGCTCGGGCGAGGCGGCCAAGGACATCTCCGGGCTGATCTCCTCGTCCAATGCCGAGGTCGGCGAGGGCGTGAAGCTGGTGCGTCAGGCCGGCGACCAGCTCGCCCGCATCCTCGCGGCCTCGCAGAAGGTCGCGGCGACGATCGCCGACATCTCGGCAGCCTCGGGCGAGCAGGCCAACGGCATCGACGAGATGAGCCAGGCGGTGGCGCATCTCGACGAGATGACCCAGCAGAACGCGGCCCTGTCCGAGCAGAGCGCCGCTTCCGCCAATTCGCTGTCCGGCCGGATCGAACAGCTCAACGCGCTGGTCGCGACCTTCCGGACCAACCGTGAGGCTGCAGGCCAGACGGCTTACGCCCAGCCGGCGACGGGACCGCGCGCCGTCAAGGCGCCGATGCGGGCGGCGCGGCCTGCTCCCGTTGCCGTGTCCGACTCCGGCGAGCCGGCGCGGCTGCGCCAGCTGGCCGAGGCCGCCTTCGTCCAATCCAAGGCCATGCCCGCCCCGCGCAAGGTCGCCAATGGCGGCAGCGGCCGGGCCAGCGACTCCGGATGGGAAGAGTTCTGAGGCAACAAGCCCCCGAACGGCTCGAACATGACTCGCGGCGCCCCAAAAGGGCGCCGTTTGTGTTTGCGGCCTCAACTGGTGCTCTTCGACTACGCTTTGAAACACGACGGTCATCCCGGGCGACCGCAGGGAGACCCGGGATCCATGCCTGAACCTTCATCGGAAGCGCTCCGGCATGGATCCCGGATCTCCCTGCGCTCCGTCCGGGATGACATGCTCCTTTTGAGGATGCTGAGGGAAGCCCCCTCCGATCACCCCGGCAGCCGATAATCCCGGAACATCTCGCGCAGCTTCGTCTTCTGGATCTTGCCGGTCGCGGTGTGGGGGATGGCCTCGACCAGCACGACATCGTCCGGCAGCCACCATTTCGCGATCTTGCCGGTCATGAACGCCAGCATCTCCTCCTTGCCCGGCTTGCACCCCGGCTTCGGCACGATCACCAGCAGCGGCCGCTCGTCCCATTTCGGATGGGCGACGCCGATCACCGCGGCTTCCGCGACATCGGGGTGCCCGACGGCGAGGTTTTCGAGATCGATCGAGGAGATCCATTCGCCACCAGACTTGATCACGTCCTTCGAGCGGTCCGTTATCTGCATGTAGCCGGCGGGATCGATGGTCGCGACGTCGCCGGTGTCGAAGAAGCCGCGATCGTCGAGAATGTCGTCCTCGTTGCGGTAATAGGCGCCTGCAACCGCCGGCCCGCGCACCTTGAGCCGGCCGAAGGTCTTGCCGTCCCAGGGCAGGTCCGCGCCGGCATCGTCAGTGAGGCGGAACTCAACCGTGAAGGGCGGATGGCCCTGCTTCACCTTGAGATCGTAAAGCGCATCGCCTTCCAGCCCCTGATAGACCGGCTTCAGCGAGCAGAACGAACCGAGCGGGCTCATCTCGGTCATGCCCCAGGCATGGGAAACGTCGACGCCGTATTTGCGCTCGAAGGTCTCGGTCATCGCGCGCGGGCAGGCCGAGCCGCCGATGACGACGCGCTTCAGCGTCGAGAGCGTGCCGTTCGTCGCCTCCAGATGCTGGAGGAGGCCGAGCCAGACGGTCGGCACCGCCGCCGTCATGGTCACGCCCTCCTCCTCCAGCAACTGGTGCAGCGAGGGGCCGTCGAGCTTCGCGCCAGGCATGACCAGCTTGGCGCCGGTCATCGGCGCCGAATAGGCCAGCGACCAGCTATTGGCGTGGAAGAGCGGCACGACAGGCAGCACCGTGTCGCGCGCCGACAGGCCCATGAAATCCGGCGCGGCGCAGGCGAGCGCGTGCAACACGTTCGAGCGATGCGAATAGAGCACGCCCTTCGGCCCGCCGGTCGTGCCCGAGGTGTAGCAGAGCCCTGCCGCCGTATTCTCGTCGAAGCGGCTCCAGGCGAAATCGTCGTCCGCCTCCGCCAGCCAATCCTCATAGGCGACGGCGTTCTTGAGACCGCATTGCTGCAGATGGGCAGCGTCGGTCAGGACGACATAGCGCTCGACGCTCGATAGCTTGTCCTGAAGCGCCTCGATCATCGGCACGAAGGTGAGGTCGAGGAAGAGCAGCCGGTCCTGCGCGTGATCGACGATCCAGGCGATCTGCTCCGGGAACAGCCGCGGATTCACCGTATGCGTGATCGCGCCGATGCCGCTGATCCCGTACCAGAGTTCGAGATGGCGGTCGGTGTTCCAGGCGAGCGTCGCGACCCGGTCGCCGAGCGCAATGCCCTGGCGCTGGAGCCGCTTCGCAACCTTCAAGGCGCGGCTGCGGATCTCGACATAGCTGCGTCGCCTGAGGGCGCCATCCTCGACGGCGCGGCTCACGACCTCGCGCGTGCCGTGCTGGATCGCGGCGTGGTCGATGATGCGGTGGAGCAGAAGGGGCCAGTCCTGCATCAGGCCGAGCATGCGCATGTCCTCCCAGATCCGTTTTGCCGAGAGGATAGCGAGGGGCTTCCGGGAAAGGGAAGTCATCCCATCGAAGGCTCGCCTGCACGCGCGAGATGGTTTAGGTCTAATCCGTCAAAAGCGGGGGGAACGCCATGACCGCAGCGAAAGCCGTGCCGCAGGCAACGACGGAACCGGACCGGGTCTGGTTCCGCTTCATGCGGCTGCACCAGCGCATGCTGATGCAGATGACCGGGCGCATCCGCACGCTCGGGCTCTCGATCCCGCAATTCGACCTGCTCTCGACCCTGACCGAGCAGGAGGGCATCAGCCAGAGCGAGCTGGCCGAGAAGCTCTATGTCACCAAGGGCAATGTCTCGGGCCTCGTCGACCGGCTGGTGCAGGCCGGTCTGGTCGAGCGCCGCGCCATCGCCGGCGACCGGCGCTCCTATGCGATGCACCTGACGTCGGAAGGCCGCCGGCTCGCCGAGGCCGGCATCGCCGCCCAGCGCGATTTCGTCGCCAGCACGCTCGGCAAGCTGAAGCCGGACGACCTCGCCGAGCTCGACCGGCTCGTGCTGCTCTGGCGCGATCTCGCCCGCGCCGTCGATGCCGAGTGAGCGGGCATGGCCGACGGCATCGATCTGACCGCCTCCGCCACCACGTTGCGCGCGGCGCTGCTCGCCCGCCGCTTCAGCGCCACCGATCTCCTTGAGGCGACCTTTGCCCGCATCGATGCGCTGAACCCGCGCCTCAACGCGATCGTTGCGCAGGATCGCGAGGCCGCCCGTGCGATGGCGAAAGCCTCGGATGAGCGCCTCGCCAACGGCACGGCTCGCCCGCTCGAAGGGCTGCCGATCACGATCAAGGATGCCTTCGACGTCGCCGGCCTGCCTTCATCGGGTGGACTGCCGGCCTATCGCGAGCGTGTCCCCACTGAGGATGCTGCCGCAGTCGCAAGGCTGCGGGCGGCCGGCGCGGTGATCATCGGCAAGACCAACGTCCCGGTCTTCTCCGGCGATTTCCAGAGCTACAATCCGGCCCATGGCGTGACCAACAATCCGTGGGACGAGACGCGCTCGCCCGGCGGCTCGTCGGGCGGTGCGGCGGTTGCGGTCGCCACCGGCATGAGCGCCTTCGAGCTCGGCTCCGATCTTGGCAGCTCGATCCGCTGGCCGGCCCATGCCTGCGGCGTCTTCGGCCTGAAGACGAGCTGGGGGCTGGTCTCGACCTGGGGTGCGATCCCGCCGCCGCCCGAGCGGCGCACGCTGCGCAATGTCGACCTGATGGTCGCCGGGCCGATCACCCGCGCCACTGAAGATCTCGACCTGACCCTGCCGGTGATCGCGGGACCGCGCGACACCGCCCTGCCCGCCGCGCCTCTGCCCGAGCCGCGCCGGACCAACGCCAAGGGCCTGCGCGTCGCTGTTTGGGCCGACGATCCCTTCGCGCCCGTCAATCGGGAGGTATCCGATGCCGTGCGCGAAGCGGCCCACCGCTTGGCCGAGGCCGGGGCAACCGTCGACGAGACGGCCCGCCCCTCGATCCGTTTCGCCGACGCGTTCGAGGTTTATGCGCTGCTGAACCATGCCGTCGTGGCCTATGGCCTGCCGCCGAAGGTGCGCGCCCGCATCCAGGCGCAAGCTTCACGCTTCAGCCCGAACGACCTGTCGCATCAGGCTCTTCAGGCGCGGGGGGCGCGAATGACACCCGGCTTCTATCAGCAGATCGACCAGCGCCGCCGCGCCCAGAAGCGGCAATGGGCGAGCTTCTTTGCGCGTTACGACGTGGTGCTCTGCCCGCCGGCGCCCGTCGCCGCGATCCCGCACGACCACGGCCCGGATATCCATGCGCGGCGCCTGATCGTGAACGGCGAGCCGCGGCCCTATCTCGATTTCCTGCTCTGGGCGGCGCTGGCGACGGGAGCCGACCTGCCGGCGCTCTCGGCGCCGGTCACGCGCACGCGCGACGGCCTGCCGCTCGGCGTCCAGATCATCGCGCCCTTCGGCGAGGACCGCACCGCCATCGCCGTCGGCGCCATGCTGGAGGAGCTGGGCGGGCGTTTCGCCCCGCCGCCGGTCGCACCATAGGTCATTTCCTGAGAAACCACACCGTCATCCCGGGCTTGCCCCGGGATCCATCGAAAGGCGTCGTACTCAATGATGGATCCCGGATCTCCGCTTCGCTGCGTCCGGGATGACGCGCGCTTTCCCCGAGGCTCGGCTTGTTTTCAGGCCGCGTGAGCGGCCCCTTCGCCCGTTTGGCGCGAAGCCTTTCCGTTGCGCTCGCCCTGCGGCAGAGTCTACCGTCCCTTGCATCAAAATCGCTCAACATTTGCGGTCAATTCAGATTACACTGGCAAGAATATTAAACAGAACCGGGAGCCCATCATGCTGTCGAATGTCGCCGTCAGGGATATCGAGACCCTCGTCCATCCCTATACCAACCTCGCCACGCATCGGCAGACGGGCCCGCTCGTGCTGGAAAGCGGCAAGGGCATCTATGTCTACGACTCCGCCGGCAAGGAATATATCGAGGGCATGGCGGGGCTCTGGTGCACCTCGCTCGGCTATTCCAACCAGGAACTGGTCGAGACCGCCTATGAGCAGATGAAGAAGCTGCCCTTCACCCATATCTTCGGCGGGCGCAGCCATGATCCGGCGATCGAGCTGGCCGAGAAGCTGAAGGAGATTGCCCCGGTTCCGATCTCCAAAGTGTTCTACGGCGCCTCCGGCTCCGACGCGAACGACACCCAGGTCAAGATCGTCTGGTATCTCAACAACGCGCTCGGCCGGCCGCAGAAGAAGAAGATCATCTCGCGGCTGAAGGGCTATCACGGCGTTACGGTCGCATCGGCCTCGCTGACCGGCCTGCCGAACAACCATATCGATTTCGACCTGCCGCTGCCCGGTATCCTGCACACCTCCTGCCCGCACCATTACCGCTTCGCGGAGCCGGGCGAGAGCGAGCAGGATTATTCGTCGCGCCTCGCCGCCGAGCTGGAAGAGATGATCCTGCGCGAAGGGCCTGACACGGTCGCCGCCTTCATCGCCGAGCCGGTGATGGGCGCCGGCGGCGCGATCATCCCACCGGCAGGCTATTTCGAGAAGATCAATGCCGTGCTCGCCAAGTACGACATCCTGTTCATCTCGGACGAGGTCATCACCGGCTTCGGCCGCACCGGCAAGATGTTCGGCACCGAGACCTACGGGCTCAATGCCGACTCGATCTCGCTCGCCAAGCAGATCACCTCGGCCTATTTCCCGCTCAGCGCCGTGATGATGAACGACAAGATCTATGACGTTCTGGTCGACCAGAGCCGCAAGATCGGCACCTTCGGCCACGGCAACACCTATGCCGGCCATCCGGTCGGCTGCGCCGTCGCGGTGAAGACGCTGGAGATCTACCAGCGCGAGAAGATCGTCGACCATGTCGAGAAGGTCTCGCCGACCTTCCTGCGCCGCCTCACCAAGCTGAACGAGCATCCGCTCGTCGGCGAAGCCAAGGGCGTCGGCCTGATCGGCGGCGCCGAGCTGGTCAAGGACAAGCAGACCAAGGCCTCCTTCGAGACCAAGAAGGGCGTCGGGGCCAAGGCCGTGGCCTATGCGCTGGAAGAGGGCTTCATCACCCGCGCCATGGGCGACCGCCTCGCCTTCTGCCCGCCGCTCGTGATCAACGAGGCCGAGATCGAGGAAATGTTCAACCGCTGCGAGCGCGCCCTCGACAAGACCCTGAACTGGGCCAAGGCCGAAGGCCTGCTGGCCTGAGCGCACCGACATCGCCAGAAGACACAAGGCCGGGCGGCAGCGCCCGGCCTTTTTCGTGTCCGGCAATGTGGCGAAATCCGGGATCACCGCCCGAAAACGCCACGAACAGATCACAGAGGCGCCCCGGCGCCGTCCCGATCCGGCGTCAGACAAGCGCAGTCGGCAGGCGCGAGCCGCCGGCGCGAGGTCCACAGCTTGAGTAGAAGCCATGCTTCAACGCGACGCCCATTCCCCGACACCGGTCAGCAAGGGTTTCCACGACGCCACGGCGCGGGTGATCTATGCGACCTTCTTCCGCCCGATCGCACTTCAGGCGGTCGCCGCGGGAACCCGACAGATGTCACCTGCGTTGAAGCAGCACGGTGAAGCGCGCAAGGCCGAGTTGCCCGGCGTTCTCCGCCACGGTTTCTACGACTGAAACCTCCCCTTCGAGACCCTTCACTTGGCCGGTGCGGAGCTTGCTCTCACCGGCCTTTTTCTTGGGCTATCCCCAAGTTCACCCCAGAGCGAGCCCTTCGTCATTCCGGGGCATGCCGCAGGCATGAACCCGGAACCCACGACTGAGCGCAACGCTCGGCTTCACTGATCGGGCAAGCGCTCGCCCAGTCGTGGGTTCCGGGTTCTTCGCTGCGCGAAGCCCCGGAATGACAAAGGGGCTCAACCAAAAGCATACCCAAACGAAAACGGGCGGCCCCGAGGCCGCCCGCCGAATTCTCCGGATCGTCCGATCGCTCAGACGACGATGACCTTCGCGCCGACCGGCACGCGGTTGAACAGGTCGATCGCGTCGATGTTGCGCATCCGGATGCAGCCGGACGAGGCCGAGCGGCCGATCGTCTCCGGCTCGTTGGTGCCGTGGATGCGGTAGAGCGTGTCGTGGCCGTTCTGGTAGAGATAGAGCGCGCGCGCGCCGAGCGGGTTTTCCGGCCCGCCATTCATCCCGCCGGCAACCGGCTTCAGATGCGGCCAGCGCTTGACCATCTCGGCCGGCGGCGTCCAGCGCGGCCACTCGGCCTTGCGCTGCACGACGGCTTCACCGGTCCAACCGAAAGCCTCGTCACCGGTGGCGACGCCGTAGCGGATGGCCTTCTTGTTCGGCAGGACGAGATAGAGGAACTTCTCCTTCGTATCGACATAGACCGTGCCGGGCGGCTGCCCGGTCGGATCGGCGATCTCGTAGGGAAGATAGGGCAGGTAGGTGTCGAACTTGGGGACGAGCGCGATATATTCCGCGTCACGGGCTGACAGCTCCGGAGCAGCCACGCTCTTATACTGGCAGGCGCCCAACAGGGCCGACAGCGCCAGTGCAACGAAAGCGGTCTTCTTCATAGCCTCCACCCAGCCGACCCTAAGGCAGCCTTTATGATGAATCGAACGTTAACGCTTCGTGTCGCCAGAGCGCTTCCCCACGAGCGGCGGCTCGGCGAAGCACTAGGCCTCAAACGGCGATGGTGCAATCCGGTTCCCGCCGCACTGTCCAGAAGGGCGTTTGGCGTGGCAAAGCGGCCACGCATGGCGTTGCAGCCTGCCCTCATACAGGGATAGCCGGCTTTGACGACCTTGCTCTTCACCCATCCGGCCAGCCTCGCGCATGCGATGCCAGCGGGCCATCCCGAATGCGCCGACCGGATCAAGGCGGTCGAGAACGCGCTCGAAGCCGAGCGTTTCGCAGCACTGATTCGGTTGGAGGCGCCGCTCGGCACGCTCGATCAGGTCGCGCTTTGCCATCCGGAAGCCTATGCACGGGCGCTGATCGCATCCTCTCCTGCCGCCGGCTTCGTCCAGGTCGATGCGGACACGCTGATGTCGCCCGGCACGATCGAAGCGGCGCTGCGCGGTGTCGGCGGCGCGGTCGCCGCCGTCGATGAGGTCATGACCGGCAAGGCCCGCAACGCCTTCGTCGCGATGCGCCCGCCCGGCCACCATGCCGAGCGCGAGCGTGCCATGGGCTTCTGCTTCTTCAACCATGCCGCGATCGCGGCGCGTCACGCGCAGAAGGCGCATGGGGCGGAGCGCGTCGCCATCGTCGACTGGGATGTGCATCACGGCAACGGCACGCAGGACATCTTCTGGGACGATGCCTCGGTGCTCTACGCCTCCGTGCATGAGATGCCGCTCTATCCCGGCACAGGCTCTGCCATGGAGCGCGGCACGCAGGGCACGATCGTCAACGCCCCCTTGCGGGCCGGGGACGGTTCCGACGAATTCCGTGAAGCCTTCGAGACGGTGGTCCTGCCGCGACTCGATGCGTTCCGCCCCGATCTCGTGGTGATCTCGGCCGGGTTCGACGCGCATTGGCGGGACCCGCTCGCCGACCTCAACCTGCGCGAGACCGATTTCGCCTGGGCGACGCAAAAGCTGATGGAGACCGCCGACCGCCATGCCGGCGGCCGGATCGTCTCGGTGCTGGAGGGCGGCTACGATCTCGACGCGCTGGCGAAATCGACAGCCGCCCATGTCTCGGCGCTGATGGAAGGTTGAACGCAGCCGAACTCCCATTCCGCGTCAACAAGCACGAGTCATCCCGGACGGAGCGAAGCGACGATCCGGGATCCATGCCTGAGCCTTTATCGGAAACGCTCCGGAATGGATCCCGGATCTCCCTTCGGTCGCCCGGGATGACCCGCGCTTTCTGTTAGCGACTATTCGAGCGGCGCCGTCCCGGCGATCTCGATGCCGAAGCCGGACAGACCGACGAAGGAGCGCGGCGAGGAGGCGAGGTTCACGATCGAGCGGACGCCGAGATCGCGCAGGATCTGCGCGCCCAAGCCGACCTCGCGCCATTGCTGGCTGCGCAGCGCGTCGGAATTCTCGTCATCGACGGGCTTGATCGGCACGCCGGCGCTGCCGTCGCGCAGATAGATCAGCACGCCCTTGCCTTCCTGCTGGAAGCGACGCAGCGCGCACTGGATCGAGCCGGCGCCGCCGAGCACGTCGGCGACGACATCGGCACGGTGCAGACGAGCCGGCACCTTCTCGCCATCGCCGAGCTTGCCCATGACGAAGGCGAAATGCTGGGTGCTGTCGAAGGGCGTGACATAGACATGGCCGGTCACGTCGCCGAACTCGGTCTTGACCGGGAAGGAATGCACCCGCTCGACCAGCTTCTCGCGCGACTGGCGATAGGCGATCAGGTCGGCGACAGTGATCTGCTTCAAGCCATGCTTCTCGGCGAAGGCCGTGATCTGCGCGCCCTTCATCACCGTGCCGTCGTCATTGGCGAGCTCGCAGATGACGCCGACCTGCGGCAGGTCGGCGAGCTTGCAGAGGTCGACGGCCGCTTCTGTATGGCCGGAGCGCATCAGAACGCCGCCGTCCTTGGCGATGAGCGGGAAGACATGGCCGGGCCGGACGAAATCGGCGGCGCCCATGTTGCCGTTGGCGAGCGCGCGGACCGTGTTGGTGCGCTGCTCGGCCGAAATGCCGGTGGTCAGCCCGTGCTTGACGTCCACCGTGATGGTGAAGGCGGTGCCGAGCGGGGCGTCGTTCGACGAGACCATCGGGTCGAGCCGCAGGCGCCGTGCCTCGGCAGCTGTCAGCGGCGCGCAGACGATGCCGCAGGTGTTACGGATGATGAAGGCCATCTTCTCCGGCGTGCAGAGGGAGGCAGCGACGATGAGATCGCCCTCGTTCTCGCGATCGTCGTCATCGGTGACGATGACGATCTCGCCGCGGGCGAAGGCATCGATGGTCTCGGCGACATTGTTGGACATGGCAGCCTCGCGCGGCCCGGACAGGCCGAGGAAATCATTGGGGGTGACCGCGCCGCCGGTGGCGGCGGTGATGCGCTCGGCGCTTTCGCGGGAAATCCAGGCAGCGGGATCGTTGCAAAGCGCGGTCACGCTGGCCGGCGACAGGCCGACCTGTTTCGCGAAGGCGCTGCGCGCGATCTTGTTCTGCCGGAGCCAGACGTCGAGCTTCATGCCGTGAAGCTAATACGGCGCCGCTTCATCCGCAATGAATGATCGATGCATTTTCAGCAAAACTGAAAACTCAATCACCGAGATGCGAGCGACTTAATTTGAGCCCGGTACTCCGAGGCAAAAGCGAACACCGGGTCCTCGTCATGAAAGAAAACCTGAGCGTCGATACCCTCATTAGATGTTAGATCACAAGCATCAAGGATTCTCCTCATATCACCCCGCGCTACCTGACGTGACCACCCAGGAAATCCGGCCTTCAAAACCCTTCTACCATCCGACCTTCTGATTATATCGATATAATTCCGATCTGGATCCCCTAAACTATACCCAAAAGAACCAAGTTTCCTATCAAGCTCTCTATATGTTATAGTATAGACTCTATTATCGATATCACGAGAGTTTTTCCTAAAATACTCCGCCATAAATCGAATATCTTTATCATCAGATCCCTGAAATTCATCGTAACCATCAATGAGATGAAGAGAATTATCCGCCAAATAAACAAGCATATCTTCAAGCTCGTTTTTATCAGCAGTTATGTACCTACCATTATGATAAAAAGCATAAACAAGGGAAAGTAACGCAGTTCTCTTGTTGGCATCATAAAATGGATGATTCTTAACAAGACCAAAAACGAGCGTCGCAATTTTCTCGAAAGAATTTTCCCACTTAGCTTTGCCCGAAAATTCCACATTCTGTCGATCAATTGCAGAAAGTAGCAATTTCACGTCCTTTGGACCAATCCCTCCAACAGGTTCAGCGACGTCTTCCGAAAGGCAGAAATCAACCACAACATAATGGGCTCGGAGAACATCAAGAGGCACAACAGCAGCGTCGCTTGAGACATCGCTCTCATAACGCTCAAGTTCCGCAGCATCCCGCTTGTATCTTTCGATAAGGTCAGGCGAAAGCGCCGGAATCAAAGCAGATATTTGCCTGTTCATCAGATTTTTCCTTCAAACGGCCAGCGCGGCTCGACGACGCCGACCTGCGCGCGATGGCGCAGATACTGGTCCGCCAGCACGCAGGCGACCATCGCCTCGCCGACCGGCACGGCGCGGATGCCGACGCAGGGGTCGTGGCGGCCCTTGGTGAACATCTCCGCCTCGCCGCCGGTGCGGGTCACGGTCGCGCGCGTCGCCAGGATCGAGGAGGTCGGCTTGACTGCAAACCGCGCGACGATCGGCTGGCCGGTCGAAATGCCGCCGAGGATCCCGCCGGCATGGTTCGAGAGGAACAGCGGCTTGCCGTCATTGCCGGCGCGCATCTCGTCGGCATTCTCCTCGCCGGAGAGTTCGGCCGCGCCAAAGCCTTCGCCGATCTCGACGCCCTTGACCGCGTTGATGCTCATCAGCGCAGCGGCGATTTCGGAATCGAGCTTGGCGTAGATCGGGGCGCCCAGCCCTGCTGGCACGCCTTCCGCGACGATCTCCAGCACGGCGCCGATCGAGGAGCCGGACTTCCTGACGCCATCGAGATAGCCCTCGAAGAAGGCAGCCGCCTTGGCATCCGGGCAGAAGAACGGGTTGCGGCCGACCTCCTCCCAGTCCCAGTTGGCGCGGTCGATCTTGTGCGGCCCCATCTGGACGAGCGCGCCGCGCACGATCATGCCGGGAACGACCTTGCGGGCGATGGCCCCGGCGGCAACGCGCATCGCCGTCTCGCGCGCCGAGGAACGCCCGCCGCCGCGATAGTCGCGGATGCCGTATTTGACGTCATAGGTGTAGTCGGCATGGCCGGGCCGGTACTTGTCCTTGATGTCGGAATAGTCCTTCGAGCGCTGGTCGACATTGTCGATCAGGAGCCCGATCGAGGTGCCGGTCGTGACCTGAACGCCGTCGCTCTCGCGGGCGAAGACGCCGGAGACGATACGGACCTCGTCCGGCTCCTGGCGCTGCGTGGTGAAGCGCGACTGGCCGGGCCGGCGGCGGTCGAGATCGCCCTGGATGTCGGCCGCGGTCAGCGGCAGCAGCGGCGGACAACCATCGACGACGCAGCCGATGGCGGGCCCATGGCTCTCGCCGAAGGTGGTGACGCGGAAGAGATGGCCGAAGCTGTTATGCGACATGGGAGCCCGATTGCGTTTCCTACCGGCTCTTAAGCCGGATCGGCGCGCGGCGAAACCCCGCAAGGGTCGCGATGGTCATTGACAAGGCCGGGCGCTACCGGCTTCAAGCACGGCCATGAGCCGGACGCCCAGCCCTTCGCGCTCCTGGCGCCCCGGGAGCCCCATCATCGCGGGAGCCTAGCCCCGAGCCGCCCGGCAGGGCCGCTTCGGGGTCGATCCGGCTTTCGACCAGCCTGCCCGCAGGCGGCGAGCCACGCGTTTTCCGACATCGACAGGCTTCCGCATCGAAGCCATCCGCCGCCGAGCATGGCAGCGACCGGCCGTTGCCGTTCAAGCGCGGGCGGCCGGCGCGCCTGCCCGCGCTGCCGCGAGCCATACCAGACTCATCATGAGATTTCTTCGCAAGCGTACCGCCCCCGCATCGACGGCAACCGTCAGCCTTGCCCGCGCGCTGTCGAAGCTCGGCTATTGCTCCCGGACGCAGGCCGAGAAGCTGGTGCGCGAGGGGCGCGTCACGGTCGACGGTCGCGCCGCGCTCCACCCCGAATTGCGCCTCGATCTGCAGCGGGCGCGGCTGGCGGTCGACGGCCAGCCGGTGACGGCGGCGCGCCGCATCTACCTGATGCTCAACAAGCCGCGCGGCATGGTGACCACGGCCAGCGACCCGGAAGGGCGCCGGACCGTCTATGCCTGCCTGGAGGGGCTCGACCTGCCGCATCTCGCCCCGGTCGGCCGTCTCGACATGGCGAGCGAGGGCCTGCTGCTGATGACCAACGATACGCGCTGGGCCCAGCGCATCCTCGATCCCGCTTCCGGGGTCGACAAGACCTACCATGTCCAGATCGACCGTGTGCCGGACGAGACCTTCATGGCCCGGTTGCGGCAGGGAGCGGTCGACGGAGACGAAGTGCTGTCGATCCGCTCGGCCGCGCTGCTGCGCTGCGGAGAGCGCAATGCCTGGATCGAGATGGTGATCGACGAAGGCCGCAACCGGCAGGTCAGGCGGATCGTCGAGGCGGCCGGCGCCGAGGTGCTGCGCCTCGTCCGGGTCAGGATCGGCGAACTCGAACTCGGCGACCTCGCCAAGGGTGCGGTCCGCGAATTGCCGTCCGAGGAGACGGCGCTGCCGCTCGCCGGATACCCTCCCGGAGAGCCAAAGGTCCATCCCGCCTAGAGGATGCGGATCAGTGCGCCGGCCCCTTCGCCGGCGCCGCAGGTGCGCCCTCCCAGCGCGTATGCGCCGGCAGGTTCTCGCCCTTCATGATGACGGTGAGCAGGCCGATCTGGGCGTAGTCGCCGACATGGGTGTCGTAGAGCACGGTCGCGCCGGCGCCGACGCAGACGCCCTTGCCGAGGCGCACGCGACCGACCTTCATCACCCGGTCCTCGTAGAGATGGGTCTGCAGCGCCGAATGGGCGTTGACCGTGCAGAAATCCCCGACCTTGATGCAGTCGAACTCGGTGATATCGGTCGAGTCGAGCCAGACGCCCTTGCCGTATTTCGCGCCGAACAGCGCCAGGAACCAGGGCAGGAACGGCGTGCCGCGCAGATAGTCGAACAGCACCTTGCCGCCGAGGCCCCAATACATCACCGCCACGGCTTCGGTGCGCATCGCCCACCACGACCACATCGGTTTCATGACCGGCTTGTAGACGCCCATCATCAACCATTTCACGGCGGCGCAGATCAGCGCCTGCACCACGGCGATCGCGACCGCGACCGCCATGAAGGAGAGGACAAGGCCGATCCAGTCGCCCTCGTTGATCCGCTGCTGCAGCACCAGGTCGACGGCGATCGTGCCGAAGGTGATGAACAGCATCGCCGGGAAGGAGGTATGCAGCGCCTCGAACAGGCCGCGCCCGAACTGCTTGGCGGCGGAGGGCTTGTAGGTCCAGTCGGCGCCGAGATCGACCTTCTGCCGCGTCGGCAGGCGGATCGGCGGCGAGCCGAACCAGGTGTCGCCGGGCTGCATGCGGTCATTGGCGGGGGGCTTCGACTTGATGCCGATCAGGACGCGGTCGGGGATGACGGCGCCCGGCGGGACCACGGCATCGTTGCCGACGAAGACCTGTTCGCCGGTGCGCGTCGCGTCGAGGCGCATATAGCCGCGGCGCATGTCCTCGTCGCCGAAGACGACCTCGTCGGCGATGAAGTTGCCGGCGCCGATGCCGGTCAGGTCATAGCGGCCGGAGAGGTTGGTCGAAATCTCCGCGCCCTTGCCGATGCTGGCGCCCATCAGCCGGTACCAGGCGCGCATGTAGATGGTGGCGAAGAGCGAGGAGAGCGTCTCCAGCGTCACCTCGGTCGCCAGCGCCACCGTCCATTTGCGGGCGTAGAAGCCGGAATGGATCGACCAGGAGCCCGAGGTCACGCGCGGCAGGATCGCCCAGCGCAAGGCCGCCATCAGCAATACGGTGAAGGCGATCAGGCCAATCGCTGTCGGCCAGGTCAGGAGCGGCAGGAACCAGAGATAGCTGATATCGGTCCAGCCGGCGATGAAGTAGTCGATCTTGTCGAACAGCCAGAAGGCCGGGAAGATCGGCAGCAGGCTGACCGGCGGCAGCACGACGAGCATCAGGATGTAGAAGCAGGTCATCAGCGCGCGCCGGCCAGCGGAAGCCTCGGCCTGCGGCGGCAGGGCCGCGACATCGACCATGCCGATCTTGCGGGCGGGCGTGCCGTCCCAGATTTCGGCCTCGCCGACATGGGCGCCGGGTCGAATGGCGGTCAGGTCGCCGATTTCGGCGTGGTCGCCGATCACCGAGTCGTGGCCGAGCACAACGGAGGCGCCGACGGAGACGTCCTTGCCGATGGTGATGCGGCCGATGACCAGTTTGTCGCCGATCGCCTCGCCATTGGCGAAAGTGGTCTTGGAGCCGAAGCTCGTGCCGTCGCCGATCTCGATCAGGTCGATGGCGCCGGCCTCGTAGTCGGAGATGATGACGTCGCGCCCGACCCTGGCGCCGAGCAGGCGCCAGTAGAAGCGCATCACCGGCGTGCCTTGCAGCCACTTGATATGGACGAGCCCGGCGACGCGGGCGGCAAACCACCAGCGGAAATAATAGACGCCCCAGAGCGGGTAGACGCCCGGTTTCGTCCGGCCGAGCACCAGCCATTTCAGCGCGATCGCGATGAGGCCGGTCACCACGATGATCGCGACATAGACGCCGAGCAGCGCGGCAATCTGGCCGAGCAGCGGCAGGTCCTCGCCCGAGAGGAGCATGTAGGTGACGAAGACGCCGAGCCATTGCGCGGTCGCGAGGCCAATGATGACCGGCAGCGCCGCGGCCTGGGCGAGACCGCAGAGGAAGCGGCGCAGGAAGGGCGGCGGCGTGAAGGACAGATCCTCGGCCACGGCGACGCCGCGCTCGTCGAGAAGCGCCGCCATCGCCCGCAAGGTCCGGGCGGCATAGACGTCCTGCAAGGTGATGCCGGCATAGGCCGGGGTCTCGCGTACGATCGAGATGAAGCGCGCCGCCAGCAGCGAGTGGCCGCCGAGATCGATGAAGAAATCGGCCTCCAGCGGCAGGCTCGCCGTGCCGAGCACGCGCTTGGCCGCCTCCAGCAGCGCAGCTTCGGTCGCGTTGCGCGGCGGCTCCTGCTCGCCATCGGCGCTGGGCGCCGTCAGGGGCGCCGCCTTGAGCATCTTGCGGTCGACCTTGCCGGAGACCATGCGCGGCAGGGAGCCTGCCGCCTCGAAATGCGCCGGCACCATATAGGGCGGCAGCTGCTCGCGCAGCGCCGCCCGCAGCACCGGCCCGTCGACCGCGACGCCGGGCTCGGGCACGACGAAGGCGACGAGCCGCTCGATGCCGTCATCGGTCCGTAGAACAACGGCGACCTGCGCCACGCCGGGCTCGTCGGCGAGCTTGGATTCGATCTCGCCGAGCTCGACGCGGAAGCCGCGGATCTTGATCTGGTCGTCGATGCGGCCGTGGAAGACGATGTTGCCGTCGGCATCGAGGCTGACGGCATCGCCCGAACGGTAGAGGACCGGATCGCCCTCGCCCGCGACGCCCGTGAAGGGGTTGGCGATGAACTTCTCGGCCGTCAGCTCCGGCCGGCCGTGATAGCCTTTGGCGACACCGGGGCCGCCGATCAGCAATTCGCCCTGCTCGCCCGGCTGGACGAGGTGCATGTCCTCGCCGACGACGTAAGCCGTGTAGTTCGGGATCGGCTTGCCGATGGTCACGGTCTCGCCGGGCACGACCTCGGCCGCGGTCGCGACCACCGTCGCCTCGGTCGGACCGTAGGTGTTGAGGATGCGTCGGCCGGGCTTCGACCATTTCTGCACGATCGCGGGCGGCAGCGCCTCGCCGCCGAGCAGGATCAGCTTCAGCGAGGGCACGTCGGCCGGCAGGATACCGAGCAGCGTCGGCACGGTGTCGATGATGGTGACGCCGGCCTCGTTCAGGATCGCCGGCAGCTTCTCGGCATCGCCCATCATCTCGGGCGAGGCGACGAACAGCGTCGCGCCGACGAGATAGGGCGTCCAGATCTCCTCCATCGAGAGGTCGAAGGCGACCGAGGCGCCCTGGAAGGCGACATCGTCCGGCCCGAAGCCGTAGAGCGCGTTCCCGGAGCGCAGGAAATGGCAGATGTTGCGGTGGCTGATGACGATCGCCTTCGGCGTGCCCGTCGAGCCCGAGGTATAGATCAGATAGGCGGGGTGCTCGACCGTCAGCCCGGCGGGGCGCGCCGGCGGTTCAACTCCATCGGCATTGCCGGCGAGGCCCTCGGGCGTCCAGACGGCGCGCTCCGTCGCCTCGGCCCGCCCCGCCCAGCCGGTGCAGGTGACGATGCCCTTGGCATCGGCATCGTTCAGACAGGTTGCGATGCGCTCGACCGGCGCCTCGGCATCGAAGGGAATCCAGGCGGCGCCCACCCGGGTGATCGCGATCTGCGCGACCAGCAGGTCGATGCCGCGCGGCATCCACAGGCCGACCATGTCGCCCGGCCCGATGCCGGCGAGTTGCAGGCCGCGCGCCTGCTTGCCAGCGGCAGCCCAGGCCTCGGCGTAGCTCAGCCGGCGTTCGAGATCGGTGAGGGCGGGATGATCGGGACGCGCTGCGACCGTGGCCGCGAAAATCTCGGCCAGAACCTCGTCCCGAATCAGATCGGGCCGCTTCTCGCCGACCAGAATGGCGAGGGTGTTGGCGGCAGCCGCGTCAGACGCCGCGGACAGCTTCGTCATATCGTTCATCGCGCCCCGCTGCGCTGAAAGGCCCGTCGTTGACACCGCGGCAGCCCCTGCCTTCGGCCGTCTGGCGCCTTATCACGCACCTCGTGAAGAAAACCGGAATCGTCGCCCTCGCCTCGCGACCTCCGCGTGAGTCCCCGGCCGGGCAGGCCGCCGCATCACGCCTCTTCGCTAGCATACTCTCCCTGCGGAATCACGCCTGAACCGGCCATGAATGCCGCCAGCCCCGTCGTGATCCAGCCCTGAGCAAACTCAGAGCCAGTCCGCCTTGTTCCCGCTGACGACGAGCAGCTTGCCCTGCCAGATCTCGACCATCGAGGCCTCGCGCGGCGCCACCGCCCCGACCAGCGCCAGAATGGCGCGCGCCACGCCGCCATGGCTGACGATCACCGTCTCGCGCTCGAGTTCCTCCAGAACCGGACGGACGCGCTCGGCCAGCATGCGGTAGCTCTCGCCGCCCGGCGGCACGAAGCCCCATTTGTCGCGCTCGCGCAGATGCGCCTGCTCGCGCTCGGCCTTGCGGATGTCGCGCCAGGTGAAGCCTTCCCACTCGCCGAAGGTCAATTCGCGCAGGCGGTCGTCGATACGGTATTCGCCGACCGGCAGGGCCAGTTCGCGCCGGAGGATATCCATGGTCTCGCGCGCCCGCTGCATCGGCGAGCCGATATAGGGGAGATCGGCATAGGCCGGCTCCAGCGCCTTCAGCCGGTCGGCAGCCTCTGCGGCCTGGCGACGGCCGAGATCGTTCAGCGGAATATCCTGGGCGCCCTGCAGCCTGCCCTCCCGATTCCAGTCGGTTTCGCCATGACGGACGAGGATGAGACGGTGAGGCAGCGAGAGCGGGACCATGCGGGGTTTCTGCACGCTGGCACCGGCACGGTCAAAGCTCTTCCCGGCGCTTTCCGGCGATGGCGACAATCGGCCGCTTTCTGTGGCCGAATTTACACGGGCTGTGTATAGCGCCCTTGCCTCGTCACCAGCGGAACCACATGCCCCCTGCCCTCACCTTGCCAGACGGCCGCAACCTCGCGCTTCCCGCGATGCCGCTCGTCATGGGCATCGTCAACATGACACCCGATTCGTTCTCGGATGGCGGGTTGCTGGCAGATGCCGGGGCGGCGATCGCCCATGGCGTGCGCCTCGCGGCTGAGGGCGCCGCGATCGTCGATGTCGGCGGCGAATCCACGAGGCCCGGCCATGCCGCGGTCGATGCCGCGACCGAGATGGGTCGCGTGCTCCCGGTGATCGCCGGGCTCAAGGCCGAGGTCGACACACCGATCTCGATCGACAGCTACAAGGCCGAGGTGGCGGAAGCGGCGCTCGCGGCCGGGGCCTCGATCGTCAACGACGTCTGGGGCGCCCAGCGCGACCCGCGCATCGCCGAGGTCGCGGCGCGGGCCGGCGCCCCGATCATCCTGATGCACAACCGCGAGGCCATCGACGCCTCGCTCGACATCTTCGACGATGTCCTGCGCTTCCTCGAACGCTCGATCGCGATCGCGACGGAGGCCGGCGTGCCGCCGAGCCAGATCGTGGTCGACCCCGGCATCGGCTTCGGCAAGACGATCAGGCAGAACCTCGACCTGATCCGCCATCTCGATCGCCTCGCCGTGCTCGGCTGCCCGGTCCTGCTCGGCGCCTCCCGGAAATCGACGCTCGGGCGCATCACCGGCCGCGAGGTTCCGGCCGAGCGGCTCGCCGCCAGCATCGCCGCGCATCTCTATGGCGCGTCCCGCGGCGCCGCCATCATCCGCGCCCACGACGTCGCCCCGCATATCGACGCGCTCAAGACCTGGGCCGCCATCGAAGACAGCATGAAAGCAGACCTGTGAGCGAAACCGGCCGCATCCTGATCGAGAAACTCGATATCTACGCCTATCACGGCTTCTTCTCGGAGGAGGAGCGACTCGGCCAGCGCTTCGTGCTCGACCTCGTGCTCGATGCCGACCTGCGCGCCGCCGCCGCCAGCGACCACCTGGCCGACACCGTCGATTACGGCCGTGCGGTCGCCATCGTCGCCGAAGCCTTCACGGCCCGCCGCTACCACCTGCTGGAAGGCGCGGCGCGCGCCGTGGCGCTGGCGATCTTCGACGCCTTCCCCCCTGTCACGAGCGTCGAGGTCACGCTGCGCAAGCCCGCGCCGCCGATCCCGGCGACGCTCGGCTCGGTCGGCATCCAGCTGAGGTTCCAGCGTGAAGGTTGAAGCCGCACTCGCCTTCGGCGGCAATATCGGCGACCCCGTCGCGGCCTTCGCCGCGGCGCTGAAGGGGCTGCGCGAGCATTCCAGCGTGACGCTCGGCCGCCTGTCCTCGATCTATCGCACGCCACCCTGGGGCAAGACCGACCAGCCGGAATTCCTCAACATGGCCGCGCTGGTCAAGACCTCGCTGCAACCAGCGGATCTGCTCGCCTTCTGCCTCGAGCTGGAGCGCGCCGGCGGGCGCGAGCGCCGCGAGCGCTGGGGGCCGCGCACGCTCGATATCGACATCCTGACCTATGGCGATGCGATCATCGACCAGGCGCGCCTGCAGATCCCGCATCCGCGCATCCCCGAGCGCGCCTTCGTGCTGACGCCGCTGGCCGAGATCATGCCGCAGCGCCGGATCGGCGGGCGCAGCGTCACAGAGCTGCTGGCGGCCGCCACCGACGAAACGATCCGCCGCGACGATGTCGCGACGGATCGGTTGAAGGCTCTGCTGACAGACTAGCGCATCGCGCCTGATCGATCAGGCCGGACGGCCGGTCGATCCGAAGCGCGATATCACTCGCCCTTGTCGAGAGAGATATCCGGCGCGGTCGGGACCTTCATGCCGACGACATGGTAGCCCGCGTCGACATGCATGATCTCGCCGGTGATGCCGCGCGACATGTCGGAGACGAGGAAGACCGCGGTCTCGCCGACTTCCTCGATGGTGACCGTGCGGCGCAGCGGCGAGTTGTACTCGTTCCAGCGCAGGATGTAGCGGAAATCGCCGATGCCGGAGGCCGCAAGCGTCTTGATCGGACCGGCCGAGATCGCGTTGACGCGGATCTTCGACGGGCCGAGATCGGCGGCGAGGTACTGCACGCTCGATTCCAGCGCGGCCTTGGCGACGCCCATGACGTTGTAGTGCGGCATCCACTTCTCGGCGCCGTAATAGGTCAGGGTCAGCATGGCGCCGCCATCCGGCATCAGCTTCTCGGCGCGCTGGGTGATCGCCGTGAAGGAATAGCAGGAGATCAGCAGCGACTTCGTGAAGTTCGCCTCGCTGGTCTCGACATAGCGGCCGGTCAACTCGTCCTTGTCGGAGAAGGCGATGCAGTGGACGACGAAGTCGAGCTTGCCCCAGAGCCTCTCGACCTCGGCGAAGACCGCGTCGATCGTGGCGCCGTCGGTGACGTCGCAATGGCCGACGACATGGCCGCCGAGTTCCTTGGCGAGCGGCTCGACCCGCTTCTTCAGCGCATCGCCCTGATAGGTGAAAGCGAGTTCCGCGCCGGCGTCGGCTGCCGCCTTGGCAATGCCCCAGGCGATGGAGCGGTTGTTCGCGACGCCCATCACGAGCCCGCGCTTGCCCTTGAGGAGATTGGCGGTCGGCGAAACGGCGTTGGAATCAGGCATGGGGGACCCGCAGATGAACGATGAGCAGGTCTCTTAGAACAGTCGTAGGAAAACGGGAACCGCTTTGATGCCCGCCTCCACGGCTGAATCATGCATAAGGCCGCGATCCGTGGCCCGCGCGACCCGTTTTCGGCCGCACCGACACCCGAGCCGGCTCAGTTCGCCTCGTCGCGCGCCTTCATCAGGGCGGTCAACTCGGCGTCGCTCGCCGGCATTTCGATGTCGATGGCGACGAAGAGATCGCCGACCGCGCCCTTCTCGCCTTTGAGGCCCTTGCCGCGCAGGCGGAACTGCCGGGCCGTGCCGGTCATCGCCGGGATGTTCATCTCGACGGCGCCGGTCAGCGTCGGCACATGCAGCGGCCCGCCCAGCACCGCCTTGGCAAGCGGCACCGCGACACGGGTTCGCAGGTCGTTGCCGTCGACGATGAAGCGGGAATCCGGCTTGACCTTGATGGTCATCATCACGTCGCCGACCTCGCCCGAGAACGGGTCGGTCTGGCCGAGCCCGCGCAGGCGCATGACCTTGCCGTCGCTCACCCCCTCGGGGATGGTGATCTCGACCTCGCGCCCGCCCGGCAGCTTGACCCGGCGCGTGCCGCCGGTCGCGGCCTGCGCCAGCGTGACTTCCAGCGTGAAGCTCTGCTCCGGCGGCTTCTGCGGCTCGGGCTTGCCACGGGCGCGCCGCCCGGCCTCGCCGAAGAGCGAGGAGAAGATGTCGGAGGCGTCGAAACCGGCATCGCCGCTGGCGCCGCCCGGGCCGCCGCGACCACCGAAGGGATGGCCGCCGCCCTGGCCGAAATTGAACTCGAAGCCGCCGCTGCGCCCGCCGCGGCCGGCGCCCATGCCCTCGAAGCCCTGAAAGCGCGGCTTACCCTCGGCATCGATCTCGCCGCGGTCGAACTGCTTGCGCTTGGCCTCGTCGCCCAGGATCTCATAGGCGGTATTGAGTTCGGAGAACTTGTCCTGCGCCTTTGGATCCTCCCGGTTGCGGTCCGGGTGCAGCTCCTTGGCGCGGCGACGGAAAGCCTTCTTGAGTTCCGCATCGCTCGCGCCGCGGGCGACGCCCAGAACCTGATAGGGATCGCGCATCCAAAACCTCGTTTCCACGCAAAATCGAACGGCCGGCGCCTCAGCCGCCAGCCGCCCGTCTCGCCCTATGTGGGGGCGGTGTGGCGCGTGCGCAACACCTCTTCGAGGTCGTTCTGCACCCGGCGCTTCAACAAGGCAAGCAGCGTGAAAAGCCTCAGCTCAGCCCCTTCCAGGGCCCCATGTCCTTGACCGCCCACTCGCCGCCCGAAGGACGGCAGGCCGTGCCCTGCAGCTTGACCGGGCGGACCTGCGTCTGGACGCTGGCGATGAAGGCCCGGCAAATCTCGTCGGAGCGCAGGAACGGGCCGCCGACCGGGATGAAGGAACCCTTGATACCGCTCTGGGGATTATCCCAGGAAACGGCGGCGCCATTGCCCTGCGGATCGAGCGCCACGCCCATCGCGCCGTCGGCACGGCGCATGTCTTCCGGCCCGAGTTCCGATGCCAGGCTGGCGAACGGGCCGGCGCGATCACCACCGCGCGCAGGCAGAACCGCCGAGGTCGTCATCGCCGAGGCCGCGACCTCGTCCTCGCTCTTGCTCGACAGGCTCAGAATCGGGAAGGACACCGAGCAGCCGGCGCTGATCAGCCCCAGCAGCATCGCGGCAGCCAGCGGGCGCATGGGGGCTGCGCAACGGTTGAGGCTTTGGAACGCCCCCGCCCCTGCCCTATATAGACCAGCCGACTGAACCCGGATCACTTTTGCGCTCGCCCAACGCCCACTCTCACTACCCGAGGATTAGAACGTGCAACCGTTAACGAGCGGTGACTTCACCGAGGAAAACGAGCCTTTCGCCTTGTTCCAGAAGTGGTTGGACGAAGCGACGAAATCCGAGCCGAACGATCCGACCGGCATGGCGCTCTCGACGGTCGATGCCGAGGGCATGCCCAACAGCCGCATGGTGCTGCTCAAGGGCCATGATCCCGATGGCTTCGTGTTCTACACCAACACCGAAAGCCAGAAGGGCCAGGAACTGCTCGGCCAGCCCAAGGCGGCCGCGCTGTTCCACTGGAAGAGCCTGCGCCGGCAGATCCGCATCCGTGGTTCGGTCGCGCTGGTGAGCGACGCCGAATCGGATGCCTATTTCCAGTCCCGCCCGCGCGACAGCCGCATCGGCGCCTGGGCCTCGCAGCAGTCACGCCCGCTGGAGAGCCGCTTCGCGCTGGAGAAGGCGGTGGCGAGCTACACGCTGAAATTCGGCATCGGCGAGATTCCGCGTCCGCCCTACTGGCGCGGCTTCCGCATCAACCCGACCTATATCGAGTTCTGGCGCGACGGCGCCTTCCGCCTGCATGACCGCATCATCTTCCGGCGCGCCGCTACTGGCGACGCATGGACCAAGACGCGCTTCTACCCCTGAGGACACCTGCCCCATGGCGATGCCCAAGTTCGATTTTCCGAAGACCGAACCGGGCAAGCGCCCGGTCATGCTGCTGACCGGGGCGAGCCGCGGCATCGGCCATGCCACGGTGATGCAGTTCGCCATGGCGGGCTGGCGCATCCTGTCCTGCTCGCGCCAGGCCTTCTCCGACAAATGCCCCTGGCCGTCGGGCGCCGACGACCATGTCCAGATCGACCTCGGCGATCCCGAGGACACGATGCGCGGCATCGCCGAGATCAAGAAGCGGCTGGCCATCGAAGGCGGCAAGCTGCACGCGCTCGTCAACAATGCCGGCATCTCGCCGAAGGGGCGCAACGGCGAGCGGCTCGGCGCCGCAACCACCTCCTTCAACGACTGGCACAAGGTCTTCCAGGTCAATTTCTTCGCGCCGATCATGCTGGCGCGCGGCCTGCTCGACGAACTCACCGCCGCCAAGGGCGCGATCGTCAACGTCTCCTCGATCGCGGGCTCGCGCGTCCATCCCTTCGCCGGGGCGGCCTATGCGACCTCGAAGGCGGCGCTCGCCAGCCTGACCCGCGAGATGGCCGCCGATTTCGGCCCGCTCGGCGTGCGCGTCAACGCGATCTCGCCCGGCGAGATCGACACCTCGATCCTGTCGCCCGGCACCGAGAAGATCGTCGCGACCCTGCCGATGCAGCGCCTCGGCAGGCCCGACGAGGTCGCCAAGGCGATCTACTTCCTGTGCACGGACGCGTCGAGCTACGTCACAGGCTCGGAGCTGCACATCAATGGCGGGCAGCACGTTTGATGCGTGAGCCGCTGGCATGAGCGAGGATGGCGGCCAGGTCATCCGCTTCCCCACGCCCGGCCGGGCGGCCGCACGGCCGGTTCTGGCGGCCTCTGTCGCCGTCTTCCGCGACGGGAAAGTTCTGCTGGCTACCAGGACGAAACCGCCAGCCGATCAACTCTGGTCGCTGCCCGGCGGCAAGGTCGAAGCCGGCGAGACGCTTGAAGAGGCGGCCCTGCGCGAGCTGGAGGAGGAGGTCGGCGTCGCCGCTCGCATCCTCGGCTTCAACCGTCATGTCGAGATCTTCGGCCGCGATGCCAAGGGCGCTGTGACCCATCATTTCGTCGTCGCCTCCTTCGTCGGCGAATGGCTCTCCGGCGAGCCGCGCACGGGGCCGGAAGCCGGAGCGGTGATGTGGGCCGATCCGCTCAAGCTCGGCGGCCTCGCGACCACGCGCGAACTCGGCGACGTGCTGCGGCGCGCCCATCAGCTCTTCGCGGCCGGAGCGCCCTCCTCATGATCGCCCGGCTTCGCTATCCGGCGCTTCTGGCCGCCCTGCTCCTGCTGCCGATCACGGCGGAAGCGCAGCAGCGGCCCCAGCAGCCGGCCGCGAAGCCGCCCGCGACCAAGCCCGCCGAGCAGCCGGCGGCTGAACCTGCTGCCCCGCCCTATGAGCCGCAACTCCTGCAACTCTCCGAGATCATGGGCTCGCTCGCCTATCTCAGGACGCTCTGCGGTGGCCGCGAGGCACAGGACTGGCGCACGCGGATGGCGGCGCTGATCGAGGCGGAAGGCCGGACGCCGCAGCGCCGCGACCGGTTAACCGCAGCCTTCAATCGCGGCTTCAAGGCCTATTCCCTGACGCATCGCTCCTGTACCGAGGCGAGCCAGGAAGCCGCCTCGCGCCTCGCCGCCGAGGGTGAGGCGCTGTCGCGGGCGCTCGCCGGGCGCTATGGCGGATAGGCAACAGCTGTTGCCCTAAGGCTTCTTCCACCGGATTTTCCCGGTCGCGTTAACCTTTCTTAAACTGCGCGGTAGCGTGCCGCTCTGGCACGGCCTATGTCTTGAGCATCGCCCAACCGTCGCGATCCGGGGCAGAAGCGCCGCGATTCGCGTCAGACAGAAGGCCTAGAGTCCCGTTTCGATGCCGATCCAGCCAGACGACACGATGCTCGACCCGAATCTCGCCGAGGACCATGGCGACGTCCGCCGCGTGGCCTATGGCTATGTCGAGGACGCCTTCAACGAAGCCCAGCAGGACGGGCTCGATCCCGACGCCATGGCCCATGCCGCCCTGTTCGCGGCCCTGCGCACGCTGGTCGAGACCTATGGCGAGGACGCGACCGCGACCTTCGCCGAGACATTGGCCGACAAGGTCCGCTGCGGCGCCTTCACCTGCGGCACGCGGCACTGAACTGACGGATCAGGGCGCCGTCGCCGACTGCGCCCGTATTGTTTCGATGATCCGCAGGACGGCCGCGCTTTCGCCGAGAGGCATCTCCGCGCAAGCGACTTTTCCCGCACGAATCGCCGCCATCGCCGCTTCCGCCTGGAATTGAAGGCCGTTGCCGGCGAAGGCGTAGCCCTCGCTGACCCGCCCTGACCGAGGCATACGGTCTAGCAGGCGCGCCACGCCCCCCGCTCCGCGCTCATAGGCTGCCACTGCACGGCCGGCTTCGGCATACCAGCTCAATCGCTGGGCCTTCAGGAACGGCGCCTCGAAGATCATTCCGCCGCGCTCGCCCTCGACCAGCAGCCGGTTCGTGCCGTCCCGGTCGAAGCCGCAGGACAGCTCTGCGATCGCAGCCGGATAATCCAGCCGGAAACTGCTGCGCCGGTCGACACCGGTTCCGGCCGCAAGCCAGCTTCCGCCTACGGCCGTTGGCTCACCCAGCAGATGCAGGGCCAGCGACAACGGATAGACGCCGAGATCGAAGGCAGCGCCGCCGCCCAGGGCCGGATCGAAGAAGCGGCTGCCCGGCTCCTCGGGATGGAGATAGGAGAGATCGGCGCTGATGCGCCGGACCTTGCCGATGCGGCCCGCGGCGATCTGCTCGCGCGCCCGACGCACCGCCGGCAGGAAGCGGCTCCAGAGCGCCTCCATCGCGAAGACGCCATGCTCGCCTGCCGCCCGCGCGATCGCCTCGACATCGGCGCTTGCCAACGCGATCGGCTTCTCGATCAGGACGGGCTTGCCGGCGGCGATGGCTTTGAGCGCCTGCGCGGCATGGAGATGGTTGGGCGTCGCGATATAGACCGCCTCGATCGCCGGATCGGCGATGAAGGCGGCCTCGTCGTCATAGGCCCTCGCCTCACCGAAACGCGCGGCGAAGCTCTGCGCCTTCTCCAGCGACCGTGAATGCACGGCCGCGACACGCGCCTGCGGCAACAGGCCGAGATCGGAAGCGAAGAGCCCGGCGATGGCGCCGGTGCCCATGATCCCCCAGCCGAATGGCTTGTCCTGCGCCAAGCGCCCCTCCCTCGCTGGCGACGAGCGATAGCGGAGGGGCGTTAAGGCCGGGTGAGCGCGACGTCGTTTGCCTCGTCCGCGGTCCGCAAAAACACGCCGTCATCCCGGGCTTGTCCCGGGATCCATCGAAAGGCGCTGCGCTCTACGATGGATCCCGGAGCTCCGCTGCGCTCCGTCCGGGATGACACCATGGTTCCCAGCGAATCCGGCAGCGTCACACCGCCAGCGCGAAGCCGTCCTTGCGGTGGTCGGAGGCGCCGAACATCACGCCGCGCTTGTGGTCGACCCAGATCGCCTGGCAGCCGCCGAGCGGCTCCTCGGACCAGACCACGTCATGGCCGCGCGCCTTCAAGTCGGCGGCGATGCTGGCGGGGATCGTCGTCTCCAGCGAGAGCTTGCCGTCATAGGCGAAGCTGCGCGGCGCATCCGAGGCCTGCTGCGGGTCGAAACCGCGGTCGAGGATGCCGGAGAGGAAATGGACATGGCCGGTCGACTGGTACTGGCCGCCCATCACACCGAACGGCATGATCGGCTTGCCGTCCTTGGCGAGCATGCCCGGAATGATCGTGTGGAACGGGCGCTTGCGCGGGGCGATGGCGTTGGGATGGCCCTCGATCAGGCGGAAGCCCGAGCCGCGGTTCTGCAGCATGACGCCGGCCTTGGCCGCGTAGATGCCGCTGCCGAAGGCGGAGAACAGCGAGTTGATGAAGGAGACCATGTTGCCCTTCCCGTCGACGACGCAGAGATAGATCGTGTCCTTGTGCAGGGGCATGTCGAAGACTTCGGGCGCCGCCGCTTTCTCCAGGCTGATCTGCTGGCGGATGCGGCCGACGAACTGGTCGGAGAGGAAGGCTTCCGTGTCGAAGGGGCTGACAGCCGGGTCGGCGACCAGCGCGTCGCGCTGGCGATAGGCGGCCTTGCTGGCCTCGGCGAGCAGATGGATGCGGTCGGCCTCGCCGAGCTTCCCGTCCTTCATGTCGAAGCCTTCGAGGATGCGCGCGATCAGCAGCGCCGCGATGCCCTGGCCGTTCGGCGGGCATTCCCAGAGGCGGTGGCCGCGATAATCGGCGCCGATCGGATCGACATAATCCGGCTTCGAGGCGGCGAAATCCTCGAGACTGATCAGGCTGCCGGCTGCGTTCAGCACGGAGACCATGTCCTGAGCCAGCTCGCCCTCGTAGAAGGCCGAGCGGCCCTCACGGGCGATGCGGCGCAGCATGTTGCCGAGCGCGGGATGGACCATCTTGTCACCGACGGCCGGGGGATTGCCGCCCGGCAGATAGACGGCATTGCCGAGGCCGTGCTTCTCGATGCGGCCACGCGCCTTGGCCCAGTCGAGCGCGACGCGCGGCGTCACCACGAAGCCTTCCTCGGCGGCGCGGATCGCGGGCGCGAAGATCTCGTCCAGGCTCTTGCTGCCATGGTCGGCGACAAGGCGGCACCAGGCGTCGATGGCGCCGGGCACCGTGACGGCGTGGGGCGAATCCGCCGCGATCGCAGTCATGCCCTGACCGAGGAACCAGCCGAGCTCGGCCTTGGCGGCCGAGCGGCCCGAGCCGTTGATCGCGACCATCTTGCCATTGGCCGGGGCATAGATCGCGAAGCAGTCGCCGCCGATACCGGTCATGTGCGGATCGACCACCGCCTGGACGGCGACGGCCGCTATTGCCGCGTCGATGGCGTTGCCGCCATTGCGCAGGATTTCGACTGCGGCCAACGTCGAGGCCGGATGCGAAGTCGCCGCCATGCCGCGATCGCCGACCGCAACCGGGCGGCCCGGCACCATGAAATCGCGATTGCCCCAGCTCATGCTCGTCTCCACCTCTGCGGCACCTTCGCTGCGCGGCGCCTTGTTTCGCTCACCGCTTTGACGCGCCGGCCATAGACTTGGCAATCCCGCCAAGCGCATGGCCGACACCACCGACCCCTCGCCGCACGCAACTGTCGCGGTTGACATCCCGGCATGGAGGACTATCGCCGCGTCCGAAGGACGGGCCGGCCATGCAAGACTACATCCGCAAGATCATCGGGGCGCGCGTCTATGACGTTGCGATCGAAAGCCCGCTCGATCCGCTGCCGCGGCTCTCCGCCCGGATCGGCGGCAGCGCGCTGCTGAAGCGCGAGGACCTGCAGCCGGTCTTCTCGTTCAAGCTGCGCGGCGCCTACAACAAGATCGCCGGGCTCGCGCAGGTCGAGGCCGAGCGCGGCGTGATCTGCGCCTCCGCCGGCAATCACGCGCAGGGCGTGGCGCTGGCGGCAAAGAAGCTCGGCATCAAGGCGACCATCGTGATGCCGCGCACCACACCCGACATCAAGGTTCAGGCGGTGCGCAGCCTCGGCGGGCGCGTCGTGCTCCACGGCGAGAATTTCGACGAGGCGCATAGTCATGCCCGCAAGCTGGAAGCCGAGAAGGGGCTAACCTTCGTCCACCCCTATGACGACCCTGACGTCATCGCTGGCCAGGGCACCGTCGGCATGGAAATCCTGCGTCAGCATTCCGAGCCGATCGAGGCGATCTTCGTGCCGATCGGCGGCGGCGGGCTCGCGGCCGGCGTCGCGGTCTACGCAAAATTCCTGCGGCCCGAGATCAAGGTGATCGGGGTCGAGCCCGAGGACGCCGCATCGATGGCCGGCGCCATTGCAGCGGGCAAACGCGTCGTGCTCGATCAGGTCGGGCTCTTCGCCGACGGCGTCGCCGTACGTCAGGCGGGCGAGGAGACGTTCAGGCTCTGCCGCGAGCTGCTCGACGAGGTCGTCACCGTCTCGACCGACGAGATCTGCGCTGCGGTGAAGGACATCTTCGAGGACACCCGAGCCATCGCCGAGCCTTCGGGCGCGGTCAGCCTCGCGGGCCTCAAGGCCTATGCGGTGCGCGAAGCGAAGCGAACGGGCGCGCTGATCGCGATCAACAGCGGCGCCAACATGAATTTCGACCGGCTGCGCCATATCGCCGAGCGGGCCGAGATCGGCGAGCATCGCGAGGCGTTGCTGGCGGTGACCATCCCGGAGAAGCCCGGCGCCTATCGCGCCTTCATCGAATTGCTCGGCCGGCGCGCCATCACCGAGTTCAACTACCGCTATTCCGACCCCAGGGCCGCCCGCATCTTCGTCGGCGTGCAGTTGTCCGAGGGCGATGCCGAGAAGCGCCAGATCATCGCGATGCTCTCGGAACACGGCTATCCCGTGCTCGACATGAGCGACAATGAGCTCGCCAAGCTGCATATCCGCTACATGGTCGGCGGCAAGGCGCCGGGGCTCGGCGACGAACTGATCTTCCGCTTCCAGTTCCCGGAGCGGCCGGGCGCGCTACTGAAATTCCTCAACAGCCTCTCGGCCGACTGGAACATCTCGCTGTTCCATTACCGCAACCACGGCGCCGATTACGGCCGCATCCTCGCCGGCATCCAGATCCCGCCGGCCCAGCGCGGCCAGCTCGCCAAGCGGCTCGATGCGCTCGGCTATCCCTATTGGAGTGAGAGCGACAACCCGGCCTACCTCTCGTTCCTGGCGGAGATGCCGTCGGCGTGAATCCGCGTAGGATGGAAGCATGACGCTCGAACAGCTTCGCATCTTCGTCGCCGTCGCCGAACGGGAGCACCTGACGCAAGGCGCCCGCGTCCTCAATCTCACGCAGTCGGCGGTAAGCTCCGCGATCACCACGCTGGAGGCGCGCTATGCGACGAAGCTGTTCGACCGGATCGGCCGGCGCATCGCCCTGACCGAAGCCGGCAAGCTCTTCCTGATCGAGGCCCGTGCCGTGCTGGCGCGCGCAGCGGCGGCCGAAGCGGTGCTGTCCGATCTTTCCGGACTGGCGCGCGGCTCGCTCGCGCTGATGGCGAGCCAGACCGTCGCGAACTACTGGCTGCCGCCGCTGATCCAGCGCTTCCGCCGCGAGCACCCCGGCATCACCGTCTCGCTCGCGATCGGGAACACGGAGACGGTGAGTGCCGCCATCCGTGACGGCGTGGCCGATCTCGGCTTCATCGAAGGCGAGATCGACGACCCGGCTCTGGCCATGACGGCGGTGGATGAAGACGAACTCGTCATCGTCGTGCCGACCGGCCATCCCTGGACAAAGACCGTCCCCCCAGCCCAAGAGCTGTCGCAAGGTGCCTGGGTCCTGCGCGAAGCGGGCTCGGGGACGCGAGCGATGTTCGAGGCGGCACTGCCGGCATTCGGCCTCGCCGCGAACGATCTCACCGTAGCGCTGGAACTGCCGTCCAACGAGGCGATCTGCGCCGCCGTCGCCTCCGGCGCAGGCGCGACCGCGATCTCGCGGCTCGTCGCAGCCAATGCCATCGCCGCCGGGCGCCTCGCCACGGTGGCGCTGCCGCTGCCGAAGCGCCGCTTCCTCGCCTTGCGCCACAAGGAACGCTACCTCGCCAAAGCGGCGGCGGCGTTCCTCGCGCTCAGTCAGGCTGGCTGACGCTCAGGCCGCGGCGGCGGCGCCCGGCGCGGCGCGCATCAGCATGCCGAACAGATCACGGGAATCGTCGGGGTCGGCGATCAGGTCGAGATCGACATAGGTGCCGGCCTCGCGGATGCGCTCATAGACATAGCGCAGCGCCGAAAAATCCTCGATCGCGAAGCCGACCGAGTCGAACATGGTGATCTGGCTGTTATCAGTGCGACCCTGAGCCGTGCCAGCAATGACCTTCCAGAGCTCCTCGACCGGATGGTCGGCGTCGAGCTGCTGGATATCGCCCTCGATGCGGGTCTGCGGGGGATATTCGACGAAGATCGACGAGCGCAGCAGCACGTCGCGATGGATCTCGGTCTTGCCGGGGCAGTCGCCGCCGACCGCGTTGATATGGATGCCGGCGCCGACCATGTTGTCGGTCAAGATCGTCGCGTATTGCTTGTCGGCCGTGACGGTGGTGACGATCCCGGCACCCTCGACCGCTTCCATCGCGGTGGCGCAGCGGGTGATCCTGAAGCCGTGGCGCGCAAGATTGCGGGCGCATTTCTCGGTCGCGGCGGGATCGACATCGTAAAGGCGCAAGTTCTCGATACCGAGGATCGCGCGGAAGGCGAAAGCCTGGAACTCGGACTGCGCGCCATTGCCGATGATCGCCATGGTCGACGCGTTCTTCGGGGCGAGATGCTTCGCCGCCACCGCCGACATTGCCGCCGTGCGTAGCGCGGTCAGGATGGTCATCTCGGAGAGCAGGACGGGATAGCCGGTCGCGACATCCGAGAGCAGGCCGAAGGCCGTGACCGTCTGCAGGCCGGCCTTCATGTTCTTCGGGTGGCCGTTGACGTATTTGAAGCCGTAGAGCTTGCCGTCGCTGGTCGGCATCAGTTCGATCACGCCTTCGAGGCTATGCGAGGCGATGCGCGGGGTCTTGTCGAAGATTTCCCAGCGCCGGAAATCATCCTCGATGTAACCCGCGATCTCGGACAGCATCCGCTCGATACCGATCGCATGGACCAGCTTCATCATGTGGTCGACGCTGACGAAAGGCACGACGTTGAGCTGCTGAATCATGTTTCCCCGCGCTGTTCTCGTTGAAGGAGCGATTGTCCCTGTTTTCGGCGGCAGGCGATAGAAGCCAAAATGACCAGATCGGGACCAAGATTGATCGATATGGCAAAGTCATCTATCCATTTCGGACAATGGACGATCTCGACCGCAAGCTCATCACCCTGCTGCGCCATGACGGGCGCCGCAGCATCTCGGACCTCGCCGCCGATCTCGGCCTGACGCGGGCGACGGTGCGGGCGCGGCTGGAGAAGCTGGAGCAATCCGGCGAGATCATCGGCTTCACGGTGATCCTGCGCTCGGATGCGATCGACCTGCCCGTGCGCGGCATCACCATGATCGAGATCGCGGGCCAGGCGGCGGATTCGGTGATCGACGCGCTCTCCGGCTTCACCGAGGTCTCCAGCATCCACACCACCAACGGCAACTGGGACCTCGTGGTCGAGCTCGGCACCTCCGACCTGATCGCCTTCGACCAGGTGCTCCGCCGCATCCGCATGATCCCCGGCGTCACCAACAGCGAGACCAGCCTGCTGCTGGCGACGCCGCGCAGCGTCAAGGCGCGGCTCTGAGCGGACTCAACCTCCATCGTCGTCCCGGGCGTAGCGAAGCGTAGACCCGGGATCCATTCCGGAGCCTTTCCAAATGGGGTTCCGGAATGGATCCCGGATCGGCGCCGCTAACGCGGCTTGTCCGGGATGACGCCGAGGATCAGGCGAAAGTCGCCCCCACCACATGCCCACAAGAAGCGCCGCTGCATGGCGGCCATCCGCAAACGCGGCGCAGCGCCCCGTGACAGGCGCGCATCCGCCCCCTAACGTTGTGCTCCGTCGGATAAAGCGTTGGTGGCGGCCGGCGATGCATGATCGCGCAAGGCCGCCCGCTCGCGTCGGACACCCACAGTTCCCGCTCGGGGCATCGATATCCGGCCGCTTCCGGCAGGTTGTCCGCGCCCCCGAGCCAAGACTAAGGCAGGAGACCAGACCATGGCGCATGAGCTCGAATTCTATATCGATGGCCAGTGGGTGAAGCCGTCCGGCAACCGCACGCTCGGCGTGATCGATCCGTCGAACGAAGAGGTCTTCGCCACCATCGCGCTCGGCGAGCAGGCCGATGTCGACAAGGCCGTCGCCGCGGCCCGCGCCGCGTTCCCGGCTTTCGCCAAGACCTCGAAGGCCGAGCGCCTGGCGCTGATGCGCCGCCTCGCCGAGGCCTACAAGAAGCGCTACGACGACATCGCCAATATCCTGTCGCGCGAGATGGGCGCGCCGAAGGAGCTGGCGCACCGCGCGCAGGCCGCGATGGGCACCGCCCATCTCGCCAAGATGATCGAGACCCTCGAAAACTTCGAGTTCGAGGAGCTGCGCGGCACCACCTTGATCGCCAAGGAGCCGATCGGCGTCGTCGGCATGATCACGCCGTGGAACTGGCCGCTCAACCAGATCATGTGCAAGGTCGCGCCCGCGCTCGCCGCCGGCTGCACCATGGTGCTGAAGCCCTCCGAGATCGCCCCGCTCAACGCCATCATCTTCGCCGAGGCGATGGAAGAGGCCGGCGTGCCGAAGGGCGTGTTCAACCTCGTCAACGGCGACGGCCCGACGGTCGGCGAAGCCATCTCGCGCCATCCGGGCGTCGACATGGTCTCCTTCACCGGCTCGACGCGGGCCGGCATCCTCGTCGCCAAGGCGGCTGCGGACACCGTCAAGCGCGTGCATCAGGAGCTCGGCGGCAAGTCGGCCAACATCATCCTGGACGACGCCGACCTGAAGAAGTCGGTGAAGCTCGGCGTCGAGAGCGTGATGCGCAACTCGGGCCAGTCCTGCAACGCGCCGACCCGGATGTTCGTGCCGGAGAAGCTGCATGAGGAGGCGCTCGCCATCGCCAAGCAGGTGGCAGAGCCTCTCAAGGTCGGCGCTCCCTCGGCGGATGGCGTCTTCCTCGGCCCGGTCGTCAGCGAGGTCCAGTACGAGAAGATCCAGCGCCTGATCGAGGCCGGCATCAAGGAAGGCGCGACGCTGGTCACCGGCGGCACGGGCCGTCCGGAAGGCCTGAACCGCGGCTACTATGTTCGCCCGACCGTATTCGGCGGCGTGACCGACGACATGACCATCGCCCGCGAGGAGATCTTCGGCCCCGTGCTGTCGATCCTGCCCTACAAGAGCGACGACGAGGTGGTCTCGCGCGCCAACGACACGCCCTACGGCCTTGCCTCCTACGTTCAGTCCGGCTCGCAGGAGCGCGCTCGCGGCATCGCGGCACAGATGCGCTCGGGCAATGTCTACATCAACTATCCGGCCTGGGACGCCGGCGCGCCGTTCGGCGGCTACAAGCAGTCCGGCAACGGCCGCGAATATGCCGATTTCGGCCTCGAGGAGTTCCTCGAGATCAAGGGCACGGTCGGTTACGCCGCGGCCTGAGGCAGCGCGCCCGATCGTCTAACAAGGGCGCTTTCCGTCATGGTCGGGCTTGTCCCGACCATCCACGTCTTCGCTGGTCAAAGGCCATGTTCAAGACGTGGATGCTCGCCACAAGGGCGGGCATGACGGCGAGGGTCCAGCGACAAAGAGGCCCGGTGGACCCAACGCCACCGGGCCTTCATTTCATGCCCCGTTTCAATCGATTGAGAGGCTTGAGCCATGGTCAATCCGAACCGCTATGACGCGATGCGCTATAACCGCTGCGGCCTCAGTGGATTGCAGCTCCCGGCGCTCTCGCTCGGCCTCTGGCAGAATTTCGGCGAGACCGGCAGCCACGCCAACATGCGCGAGATCTGCCGCACGGCCTTCGATCTCGGCATCACTCATTTCGACCTCGCCAATAATTACGGCCCGCCGCCCGGCTCGGCCGAGACCGCCTTCGGCGAAATCCTCGGCCAGGATTTCGCGGGTTATCGCGACGAGTTGGTGATCTCGACCAAGGCCGGCTACCGGATGTGGCCCGGCCCCTATGGCGAGTGGGGCAGCCGCAAATACCTGATCTCCAGCCTCGATCAGAGCCTGAAGCGGATGAAGCTCGACTATGTCGACATCTTCTATTCGCATCGCTTCGACCCGAACACGCCGCTGGAAGAAACGATGGGTGCGCTCGACTCGATCGTGCGCCAGGGCAAGGCGCTCTATGTCGGCCTGTCCTCCTACAACGCCAAGCGGACGCAGGAGGCGGTGGCGATCCTGCGCCGGCTCGGCACGCCCTGCCTGATCCACCAGCCAAGCTATTCGATGCTCAATCGCTGGATCGAGCAGGACGGTTTGCTCGACACGCTCGACGCCGAGGGCATCGGCTCGATCGTGTTCTCGCCGCTGGCGCAGGGCATGCTGACCGACAAGTACCTGAAGGGCGTGCCCGCCGGCAGCCGCGCCGACAAGAAGGCGCCCTCCTTCCGCGACGGCTTCCTGAGCGAGGCCAATCTCAGAAGCATCGCCGCGCTGAACGAGATCGCGGCGGCGCGCGGCCAGAGCCTCGCCCAGATGGCGATCGCCTGGGTGCTGCGTGGCGGCCGCGTCACCTCGGCTCTGATCGGCGCGAGCCGGCCGGAGCAGGTGAGCGATTGCGTCGCGGCGCTGAAGAACCCCGAATTCTCGGCGGAAGAGCTGGCAGCGATCGACCGGCATGCCGTCGATGGCGGGATCAATATCTGGGCGGCTTCGGCGGAGCGGTAGAAGGCCTTCCCACCATTCCGCAGTCATCCCGGGCGACCGAAGGGAGACCCGGGATCCAGTCCGGAACGATTCAGGCATGGATCCCGGATCGGCGCCGCTTCGCTGCTTGTCCGGGATGACGGCCGGTGAGAGCTGCGCCTAATCCTCCTCCGGCACCGCCGCGATCGGCAGCGCGCTGGAGCGCTTCACCTGACCGAGCGCAAAGCTCGACTCGATTGAAGCGACCCCGTCGAGGCGGGTGAGCTTGTCCTTGAGGAAGCGCTCATAGGCCGGCAGATCGCGCACGACGATGCGCAAGAGATAGTCGCGCTGGCCGGTCATCAGGTAGCAGTCGACCACCTCGGGCCAGCGCGCCACCGCCTGCGAGAAGCGGTCGAGCTCGTCCTCGCGCTGGCGCTCCAGCTTGATCGAGACGAAGACGCTGATCGGCAGGCCGACCTTGGTCTGGTCGATGATCGCGGCATAGCCGGTGATGACGCCGGCCTCCTCCAGGATGCGGATGCGCCGGGCGCAGGGCGAGGCGGAGAGCCCGACCCGCTCGGCCAGATCCTGCACCGAGAGGCGCGAATTGATCTGCAATTCCGCGATGATCTTGCGGTCGAGCGCATCGAGGCGCAGGCGTGCCATGCCCTGTCTCCGGTCCCGGCTGAGATCGCTCTATGACAGGAGAGATCGCCCGCCACCACCGGCATCTCCGCGAAAACGGATGGCAGCGACGGCATGGCACTGGCGCGGAGGGGAAGACCGCGCTATGCGATACCTACAATCCAACGAATGTATGGAAATCAGACTTGGCGATGGCCGATAGCGATGACGCGCTCCACTGGACCGGCCAACTCAATCCGGCGGCGGGGCCGCGCTATCTGCAGATCGTCGCGCAGCTCGAACAGGCTGTCGCGAACGGGCTGCTCCGGCCGGGCGATCGCCTGCCGCCGCAGCGGCGACTGGCCGATCATCTCGCGGTCGACCTCACCACCGTGACGCGCGCCTTCGGCGAAGCGCGTGAGCGTGGGCTGATCGATGCAGTGACGGGGCGCGGCTCCTTCATCTCGGCCAGGCAGGAGCAGGAAGGCCCGCCGCTCGATCTCAGCATGACCATCCCGCCAGCGCCGAAAGGCCTGCGGCTGGGCGAGCTGATGCAGCGGGGCCTCGCCGAGATCCTGGCCCGCAGCGATGTCGACCAGTTGATGAACTATCATGGCGGGGCCGGCTCGCTCGCAGAGCGTGCGGCCGGCGCTGCCTGGCTCGCGCCGCTGATCGGCTCAATCACGCCGCAGCGCATTGCCGTGGTTTCAGGGGCCCAGACCGGGCTCAACACCCTGCTCTCGCTGCTAGCCGGGCCCGGCGAGGCGATCCTGATGGAGCCATTGACCTATCCCGGCCTGATCGGCGCGGCGCGACAGCATGGGCTCGCATTGGCTCCGGTCGCGAGCGATGAGAACGGCCCGTTGCCCGACGCGCTTGACGAGACCGCCAGCCGCTTTGGTGCGAAGCTGTTTGCGTTGACGCCGACGCTGCAGAATCCAACCTGCATCACCATCCCCGAAAGGCGCCGGCAAGACCTCCTCGCCGTCGCCCGGCGACGCGACCTCACCCTGATCGAGGACGATCCCTACAGCCTGCTCGCCGGCGATGCGCCCGTGCCGCTGGCCGCACTGGCGCCGGAGCGGACATGGCATGTCGCAACCCTGTCGAAAGTGCTGACGCCCGGCCTGCGCACGGCTTTCGTGGTGATGCCCGACGGGGCCGACAGCGCGCCGTTCCTCGCCGCATTGCGGGCGACAGCGCTGATGCCCGCTCCCCTGATGACGGCACTCGCCGCGCATTGGATCAGGATCGGCGCAGCCAAGGACCTGCTGGATGGTGTGAGACGCGAGGCAGCCGAGCGGCAATTGCTGGCGCGGGACATCCTACCCGTGACGATGCTGGGCCATCCGCATGCGCTGCATGTCTGGCAGCCGCTGCCCGCGCATTGGGAGCGAAACCGATTGATCGAACGCGCCCGCGAGGCCGGGCTCGGCGTGATGGCCGCCGATGCCTTCAACACGGGCGACGTGGCACCGGATGCGATCCGGGTCGCGCTCGGGGCCATTCCCGAGCGGGCGAGACTGGCGGCAGCGCTCGGCCTGCTCGCGGGGCTGATCCGCGACGAAGGCTGAGCGCGACGGGCCGCCTCAGTTCGAGGCGACCGGCTTCTCCTGCGGCACCGGGCGGGCGAGCCGGCCTTCCTCGGCCTTGTGGAAATATTGCGAGGCGATCAGCCAGCCCTTGAGCGGCTGCAAGGGCGGGATGCAGGTGATCAGGATCAACGGCAATGTCGTGACCAGATGCACCCAGGTCGGCGGGTTGTAGGACAGCTCCAGCCAAAGCGGGAAAGCCGCGGCCGGGATGCAGACGAACATCATCACGAAGAAGGCTGGTCCATCCGCGGGATCGGCGAAGGAATAATCCAGGCCGCAATTCTCGCATTTCGGCTTCAGCTTCAGGAAGCTCTCGAACATCTTGCCCTGCCCGCAGCGCGGGCAGCGGCCGCGCAGGCCGGTCTTGAGCGGAGAGAGTGGCGGCCAGTGCTCGCCGGACATGGAATGTCTCCTCGGGACGGCGCCGTTCGTTCGGCGTCGTCCTTCAGATCGCGCTCGATGCAGACAATGTCAAGATTGTATGCATCATAGCCGGCTGCCTGCGCGGATCGGTCGCGGAGTGCTGCTACCTGTTAGAACCAAACGCGGGTCATCCCGGGCGACTGAAGGGAGACCCGGGATCCATGCCTGAACCTCTGTCGGAAGCGCTCCGGAATGGATCCCGGCTCTTCGCTGCGCTACGGCCGGGATGACACGCGCCTTTTCCTGGGGCAGAGCGCCGGGCCCACTCAGATATGCAGTGCGTGGCCGAGCGCCTTCATCGCCGCTTCCGGGAAGGCCTCGCCCAGTGTCGGATGGGCGTGGATCGTGCCGGCGATGTCCTGCAGCGTCGCGCCCATCTCGATGGCGAGCCCGAAGGCGGCCGAGAGTTCCGAGACGCCCTGCCCGACCGCCTGGATGCCGAGCACCAGGTCGCTGCCGGCCTGCGCGACGACGCGGACGAAGCCGGCTTCGCCATGGCGGGTCATCGCCCGGCCGTTGGCGGCGAAGGGGAACTGGCCGATTTTGAGTTCATGGCCGGCACGCTTGGCCTCCTCGGGCGACAGGCCGACCGAGACGATCTCGGGATCGGTGAAGCAGATCGCCGCAATGCCGCGCTTGTCCCAGGCCCGCGGCAGGCCGGCGACGATCTCCGCCACCATCTCGCCCTGCGCCATGGCGCGATGCGCCAGCATGGGCTCGCCGGTGACGTCGCCGATGGCGTAGATGCCGCGCATCGCGGTCTCGCAGCGCTCGCCGATGCGGATGAAGCGACCGTCCATATCGAGCACGAGGTTTTCGAGGCCGAGGCCATCCGTAACCGGCTTGCGGCCGACCGTGACCAGGATCTTGTCGGCCGGCAGGCTGCGCTCCTTGCCATCGGCCGTCTCGATGCGCAGGCCGTCGCCCTTCTGCGCGTCGCTCTTGGGCGTCGGGCCGAGCGCCTTGGCCCCTAGCAGCACCTCGACGCCGAGCGCGGTCAGGCGCTTGGAGATCGGGCCGGTCAGTTCCGCATCGTAGAGCGGCAGGATCTTGTCCTGCGCCTCAACGACCGTGACCTTGGCTCCGAGCTTGGCGAAGGCGGTGCCCAGTTCCAGCCCGATATAGCCGCCGCCGACCACGACGAGGCGCTTCGGCACCTCGGTCAGCGCCAGCGCACCGGTCGAGGAGATCACGTTCCCGCCGAAGGGCAGGAAGGGCAGCTCGACCGGCGCCGAGCCGGTCGCGATGACAATGGCCTCGGCCTGGATCGTCTTCGGGCCGGTCTCGGTCTCGACCACGACGGTCTTGCCGTCGCGGAAGCGGGCCTTGCCATGGACGATCTTGACCTTGGCCTTGCGCAGCAGGCCGGCGACGCCGTTGTTGAGGCGCTGGACGATGCCGTCCTTCCAGGCCACGGCCAGTTTCAGGTCGAGCTTCGGCTCGGCCGCGGTCAGGCCGAAGGGCGTCTTGCCGGCCGCTGCTTCCGCCGCCTTCTCGAACTCCTCGGCGACATGGATCATCGCCTTGGAGGGGATGCAGCCGACATTGAGGCAGGAACCGCCGAGCTTGGTGCTCTCGACGATGACGGTGTCGATGCCGAGCTGGCCGGCCCGGATGGCGCAGACATAGCCGCCGGGGCCGGCGCCGATGACGAGGAGCTTGCAGGTGATTTCGGTCATGGAACGCTCCTCAGATGTCCACGAAGAGCGTGGCCGGGTTCTCCAGCAGCTCCTTCAGCCGCTGCACGAAGACGGCTGCGTCCCAGCCATCGATGACGCGGTGGTCGAAGCTGGAGGAGAGGTTCATCATCTTGCGCGGCACGAAGGTGGTGCCGTCCCAGACCGGGCGCACGACCATCTTGTTGACGCCGACGATGGCGACTTCCGGGTAGTTGATCACCGGCGTCGTCGCGATGCCGCCGAGCGCGCCCAGCGAGGTGATGGTGATGGTCGAACCGGTCAGCTCGTCGCGCGTCGCGGTACCGTCGCGGCCGCGCTCGGCGAGACGGGCGAGCTCGATGCCGCAGCCCCAGAGATCGCGCGCCTCGGCATGTTTCACCACCGGTACGATCAGGCCGGTCGGCGTCTGCGTGGCGATGCCGATATTGATCGCGGCATGCTGGCGCACGATCCCGGCATCGTCATCGTAGAGCGCGTTCAGCGCCGGCTGCTCGGCGAGCGCCTTGACCATCGCGCGCATCAGGAAGGGCAGCAGCGTCAGCTTCGGCCGCTCCGGCGTCGGCTTCTTGTTCAGCGTCGCGCGCAGGTCCTCCAGGGCTGAGACGTTCACCTCCTCGACGATGGTGATGTGCGGGATGCGCGATTTCGACAGCGCCATCTTCTCGGCGATGCGGCGGCGCAGGCCGACGATCTTGACCTCGGTGACGGCGCTCTGCTCGACGAGCCCGCCGCCGCGCGCCGGCTCGGGGCCGCGCAGCAGGAAGGCGTCGATATCCTGATGGCTGATGCGGCCGGCAGGACCCGTGCCCTGGACCTGGCGCAGATCGACCCCGGCCTCGCGCGCCTTCAGGCGCACGGCCGGCGAAGCGAGCGGCTTCTCGCCCGGCGCTCGGCGCTGGGCGGGGGCGGCGTCGGCACGCGCGGCTTTCGGCGGCGGCGGGGGTGCTGTCGGCTTGGCGGGACCTACCGGCGCGGCAAGCTTTTCGGCCTTGGCCGGCGCGACGACAGGGGCCGGCACCGGCTTCTCGGCAGGCTCTTCGGCCGCGGCACCCTCGCCCGCGACCTTGAGCTTCACGATGGCCGAGCCGATCGCGACGGTGTCGCCGACCTCGGCGCCGACCCAGGTGACCTCGCCCTCGACCGGCGAGGGTATCTCGACCGTCGCCTTGTCGGTCATCACGGCAGCGAGCAGGTCGTCCTCCCGGACGATGTCGCCGACCTTGACGTGCCACTCGACGAGCTCCGCCTCGGCAATGCCCTCGCCGACATCCGGCAGCTTGATGATGCGCTCGGCCATCAGCGTGCCTCCATGATGTCGCGCAACGCCTGTCCGAGGCGGGCGGGGCCGGGGAAATAGTCCCATTCCTGCGCATGCGGATAGGGCGTGTCCCAACCGGTGACGCGCATCACCGGCGCCTCCAGATGATAGAAGCAATGCTCCTGCACCAGCGCCGTAAGCTCGCCGCCGAAGCCTGAGGTGAGCGTAGCCTCGTGCAGCACGATGCAACGGCCGGTCTTCTGGACAGAGGCGACGATCGCTTCGAGGTCGAGCGGGACGAGCGTGCGCAGGTCGATGACCTCGGCGTCGATGCCGGTATCCTCGGCCGCCGCGAGCGCGACATGGACCATGGTGCCATAGGCGAGGATGGTGACGGCCGAGCCCTCGCGCCGCGTCACCGCCTTGCCGAGCGGCACGGTGTAATGGCCCTCCGGCACCTCGGCGAGTTCGTGCTTCGACCAGGCCGTGACCGGGCGCTCGTGATGACCGTCGAAGGGGCCGTTATAGAGTCGCTTCGGCTCGAGGAAGATCACCGGGTCGGGATCCTCGATCGCCGCGATCAGCAAGCCCTTGGCGTCATAGGGGTTGGAGGGGACGATCGTCTTCAGGCCCGAGACATGGGTGAAGAGCGCTTCCGGGCTCTGGCTATGGGTCTGGCCGCCGAAGATGCCGCCACCGGTCGGCATGCGGATCACCAGCGGGCAAGTGAAGTCGCCGGCCGAGCGGTAGCGCAGGCGGGCCGCTTCCGAGACGATCTGGTCATAGGCCGGGTACATGTAGTCGGCGAACTGGATCTCGATGCAGGGCTTCAGGCCATAGGAGGCCATGCCGATCGCGGTGCCGACGATGCCGGCTTCGCTGATCGGCGCGTCGAAGCAGCGCGACACCCCGTATTTCTGCTGAAGCCCGTGGGTGCAGCGGAAGACGCCGCCGAAGAAGCCGACATCCTCGCCGAAGACCACGACATCGTCGTCGCGGCCCATGGCGACGTCCATGGCGGAGCGGATCGCCTCGATCATCGTCATGCGGGACATCGCGTCAGACTCCGATCTGCTGGCGCTGGCGGCGCAGATGCGGCGGCAGCTCGGCATAGACGTCCTCGAAGATGTCGCGCGCCGAGGGCTTGCCGCCGGAATGCAGGGTGCCGAAGCTCTCGGCCTCCTTCTGCGCGGCGATGACGGTGGCGAGAATCTCGGCTTCCGCCTGCTTGTGGCGCTCCTCCGACCAGGCGCCGACCGCGATCAGGTGCTGTTTCAAGCGGATCAGCGGATCGCCCAAGGGCCAGTCGTCGGATTCGTGCTTGGGGCGGTAAGCGGAGGGGTCGTCCGAGGTGGAATGGGCGCCAGCGCGATAGGTGACGTATTCGACCAGCGTCGGCCCGAGATTGCGGCGGGCGCGCTCGATCGCCCATTGCGCGACCGCATAGACGGCGAGGTAGTCGTTGCCGTCGACGCGCAAGGCCGGGATGCCGAAGCCGAGCCCCCTCGCAGCAAACGTGCCGGAGCCGCCGCGCGCGATGCCCTGGAAGGTCGAGATCGCCCACTGGTTGTTGACGACGTTGAGGACGACCGGCGCCTTGTAGGTCGAGGCGAAGACGAGCGCGGCGTGGAAATCCGATTCCGCGGTCGAGCCGTCACCGATCCAGGCGGCGGCGATGCGGGTATCGTTCTTGATCGCCGAAGCCATCGCCCAGCCGACGGCCTGGACATATTGCGTCGCGAGATTGCCGGAGATCGAGAAGAAGCCGTGCTCCTTGGAGGAGTACATCACCGGCAATTGCCGGCCCTTCATCGGGTCGCGCTCGTTCGAGTAGATCTGGCACATCATGTCGACGAGCGGATAATCGTGCGCGATCAGCAGGCCGGCCTGGCGATAGGTCGGGAAGTTCATGTCGCCGGGCTGGAGCGCGATGCGGAAGGCGCAGCTCACCGCCTCCTCGCCGGTGTGCTGCATGTAGAACGAGGTCTTGCCCTGGCGCTGCGCCATCTGCATGCGCCCGTCGAAGGTGCGCAGCGTCATCATGTGGCGCAGGCCCCGGATCAGGTCGTCATGCGAGAGATCGGGCACCCAGGGGCCGACCGCCTCACCCTCGCGGTCGAGCACGCGAATGATCGAATAGGCGAGGTCGCGGATGTCCTTGGGATCGACATCGACCGGCGGGCGCGCGACCGAGCCCGCCTTCGGGATCACGACATGGGAGAAATCCGGCTTCTCACCCGGACGGCTCGCTGGTTTCGGGACATGGAACTGCAGTGGCTGGGTTGCCGCCGGCGCCTGGCCTGACTTGTCGCTGCTCATGAGCGCCTCCATCCCTGACGCCACCAGCATTCCGCCTTCGCGCGCATCCCGCAAGCGCCTGTCGCGCTCTTCGTGATGCGGGCCAAGACGCACAGCCGGCCGGCGATCGTTCCCCTTGCAACCAACGCTAGCGGGGGAGCCTCAGAGGTTCATTCCGAATTTGCCGGAAACGATGAAATCAGGCAGAAGAAATTGCCGCAATCTACCTCGTTTCCAGAATGATCATCCGATGAATAAAAAGAGCCAGAACGGTCCTGCTCTCGATCTGATCGATCGCAAGATTCTCGCTGCGTTGCGGGATGACGGGCGCCTCACGACGCAGGCACTGGCCGAAAAGGTCGGGCTCTCGCCCTCGCCGTGCTGGACGCGGGTGAAGCGCTTGGAGGAGGCCGGCGCGATCGAGAAATATGTCGCGCTGCTCGACCACAAGGCGCTCGGCTACAACAACATCGTCTTCGTCGAGATCACGCTCGACAAGCATGACGATCAGGTGCTGGACCAGTGCGGCGAGGCGCTGAGCCGCGCGCCGGAGGTGGTCGAGGCGCATCTGGTGACGGGCGAGTACGACTATCTCGCCAAGGTCGTGGTCAGCGGCACCGACCATTACGAGCGGTTCCTGCGCGGAACGATCTACCGCATTCCGGGGGTCCGGCAGACGCGGACGACCTTCGGCCTGAGAGCGCTGAAGCGGACGCTCTCGGTCGATCCGTTGAAGGCGCCCTAAGCACTCCGGCCCAATCCCGTATGCGGTCATCCCGGACAAGCGGCAAAGCCGCGCCGATCCGGGATCCATTCCGGAGCGCTTCCGCAGAAGGTTCAGGCATGGATCCCGGGTCTCCGCTGCGCTCCGCCCGGGATGACCATGGAGGGAGCGCTGCGGCATTGGACCTTTAGTCCAGCATCTCCCGCACCAGCGGGACGACCTTCTCGCCATAGAGCCGGATGCACTCCATCGCCTTCTCGTGCTCCAGCGGCCCGGCGCTGTACTTGAGCTGGAAGCGGGCGATGCCCAGCCCCTTGGCGGTAGCAGTGATCTTGCGGGCCACCGTCTCGGGCGAGCCGAGATAGAGCGAGCCGCGCGCGACCTCCTGCTCGAACTCGTCCCGGCCCATCGGAGGCCAGCCGCGCTCGGCGCCGATGCGGTCGCGCATCTGCTTGAAGGCCGGGAAGAACTCCTCCTTGGCCTGCTCGTCGGTCGCCGCGACATAGCCCGGCGAATGCACGCCGACAGGCTTGGCCGGCTTGCCGATCTGGCCGTAGGCGCGGTGGTAGAGGTCCACGAACGGCTTGAAGCGCAGCGGATCGCCACCGATGATGGCGAGCATCAAGGGCAGGTCGTAGCGCACCGCGCGCACCACCGATTCCGGGCTGCCGCCGACGCCGATCCAGGTCTTGAGCGGGCCGTTCTCGACCGGCGGATAGACCAGCTGGTCCCTGAGCGGCGGGCGGATCGAGCCCTGCCAGGTCAAAGGCTCCTGCGGCAGCAGGCCGGCGAAGAGATCGAGCTTTTCCTCGAACAGCTTCTCGTAATCGCGCAGGTCGAGCCCGAAGAGCGGGAAGGACTCGGTGAAG
>Ga0209571_1000376_pt1 | contig 56022 bp, 52 predicted proteins | sample EBPBio102011_DNA_FD_185866 | JGI IMG/M metagenome (GOLD analysis project Ga0209571, IMG submission 185866) | Wastewater treatment Type I Accumulibacter community from EBPR Bioreactor in Madison, WI, USA - Reactor 1_1/10/2011_ DNA (SPAdes)... | ecosystem: Engineered > Bioreactor > EBPR >... | reverse complement strand
GGCGGTGGCTCTTCCCGCTCTCCCGCTTGCGGGAAAGGGCCGGGGTGAGGGCGAGTCGCAGGCCGATGCCGCAGTCACCTCCACCCCCGGCGTGGTGCTGGCGATCCTCACCGCCGATTGCCTGCCGGTGGTGTTCGCGGCGAAGGACGGCAGCGAGATCGCAGCCGCGCACGCCGGCTGGCCCGGGCTGTCGAAGGGCATGCTGGAAGCGACGCTGACGTCGATGCGCGCGCCGGCCGGGCGCGTCATGGCCTGGATCGGCCCGGCGGCAGGTCCGTCGCGCTACGAGGTCGGGCGGGACGTGTTCGATGCGTTCGTGTCGGCCGACGCTGGCGCTGTGGGCTGTTTCTCGCCCACCCGCGAAGGCCATTGGCTCGCCGACCTTCCCGCGCTCGCCCGCAGGCGGCTCGCCGCAGCCGGGATGCATGCCGCCGACATCCACGGCGGCGACCTGTGCACGATCTCCGATGCGCGGCGCTTCTTCTCGCATCGCCGCGATGGCCGCAGCGGACGCCTCGCGACGCTCGCCTGGATGGGACCCGCCGCCAGCACCTGACAGGCGACCGCGCGACTGCGCAGCCGGGCCGCGCCCGGCTATGCTTTGCGCCCCCTCCGCTCCGCCGTACGCGCCGCGCATGTCCCCCACCTTGTTCCAGCAGGCGCTCGGCGCGTCGTTCTTCCGCCTGCCCGAATCCCTGCGCCGGCTGCACGGCGCGCAGGGCCATGGGCACTGGTCGGGGGTGGCGACGATCGAGCGCGGGCGCAACCCGCTGGCGCGGCTGTGCGCGCGCGTCGCCGGCCTGCCCGGTTCCGCGCGCGACGTGGCGACCACCGTGGAGGTGATCGCCGATGCCCGCGGCGAGACCTGGCGACGCGATTTCGGCGGGCGGCCAATGGCGACCCGGCTGTCCTTCCGCGACGGGCGCCTGCGCGAGCGGCTGGGCCCGCTGCAGTTCCGCTATGCGCTGCTCGGCAACGACGGGGCGATCTGGTGGCGCGTCGACGGGGTGCGGCTGTTCGGGCTGCTGCCGCTGCCGGCATCGTTGTTCGAGGGCGTGCGCTGTCGCGAGTTCGAGCAGGATGGGCGTTACCGGTTCGAGGTGGAGGCCCGGCTGCCGCTGGTCGGCCGCGTGATCCGCTACGAGGGCTGGCTGGCGCCGGACTGACGGCCGGCCGTCGCGAAGGAAACCGCGCGCGGACGCTTGCAAGTCGCCTGCAAGGCCGCATCTGGGGGAGTATCGTCGGCCTTGGGCCGGCCACCTGATTCCGAGGGATTCCCGATGCGAATGGACAAGCTCACCTCGCGCTTCCAGCAGGCCCTGCAGGACGCGCAATCGCTGGCCGTGGGCCGCGACCACAACATGATCGAACCGGTGCACCTGATGCTGGCCCTGCTCGACCAGCCCGGCGGCGGCACCCGCCCGTTGCTGGCGCAGGCCGGGGTCAACGTGCCCGTGCTGCGCGAGCGCCTGGTGGAGGTGCTGGACCAGTTGCCGAAGGTGACCGGCCAGGCCGGCAACCTGTCGGTCGGCAACGACCTGGCGCGCCTGCTCAACGTCACCGACAAGCTGGCGCAGCAGCGCGGCGACGGGTTCATCGCCAGCGAACTGTTCGTGCTGGCCGCACTCGACGACGGCGGCGTGGTCGGCCGCGCGCTGAAGGCGGCGGGCGCGACGAAACCGGCCCTGGAAGCGGCCATCGACAAGATGCGGGGAGGCGAGAAGGTGCAGGACGAGAACGCGGAAGAAGCGCGCCAGGCGCTGGAGAAATACACGATCGACCTGACCGCGCGCGCCGAGGGCGGCAAGCTCGACCCGGTGGTCGGGCGCGACGAGGAGATCCGCCGCTGCGTGCAGGTGCTGCAGCGCCGGACCAAGAACAACCCGGTGCTGATCGGCGAGCCCGGCGTGGGCAAGACCGCGATCGTCGAGGGCCTGGCGCAGCGCATCGTCAACGGCGAGGTGCCCGAGGGGCTGCGCGGCAAGCGCCTGCTCAGCCTCGACATGGGCGCGCTGATCGCAGGCGCCAAGTTCCGCGGCGAGTTCGAGGAGCGGCTGAAGGGCGTGCTCAACGACCTGGCCAAGAACGAAGGCCAGATCATCCTCTTCATCGACGAGCTGCACACCATGGTCGGCGCCGGGAAGGCCGACGGCGCGATGGATGCCGGCAACATGCTCAAGCCGGCGCTGGCGCGCGGCGAGCTGCACTGCATCGGCGCGACCACGCTCGACGAGTACCGCAAGTACATCGAGAAGGACGCCGCGCTGGAGCGTCGCTTCCAGAAGGTGTACGTGGGCGAGCCGACGGTGGAGGACACCATCGCGATCCTGCGCGGCCTCAAGGAGCGCTACGCGGTGCACCATGGCGTGGAGATCACCGACCCGGCGATCGTCGCCGCGGCCACGCTGTCGAACCGCTACATCCCCGATCGCCAGCTGCCGGACAAGGCCATCGACCTGATGGACGAGGCCGCGTCGCGCATCCGCATGGAGATCGACTCCAAGCCCGAGGAGCTCGACCGCAAGGAGCGCCGGCTGATCCAGCTCAAGATCCAGCGCGAGGCGCTGAAGAAGGAGAAGGATGCCGAATCCAGGCAGCGACTGGCCGACCTGGAGGCCGAGATCGGCGTGCTCGAACGCGAGTACAACGATCTCGAGGAGGTCTGGAAGGCCGAGAAGGCCACCGTGCAGGGCGCGACCCGGGTCAAGGAGCAGATCGAGGCCGCCAAGCTCGAACTGGAGGCCGCGCAGCGCCGGCAGGACTACGCGCGCATGAGCGAGATCCAGTACGGCACGCTGCCGGAGCTGGAGAAGCAGCTTGCCGCCGCTCAGGAAGCGGAGACCAAGGACTTCCGGCTGCTGCAGGACAAGGTGACCGCCGAGGAGATCGCGGAAGTGGTCGCGCGCTGGACCGGCATCCCGGTCAGCAAGATGCTTGAGGGCGAGCGCGAGAAGCTGCTGAAGATGGAGGACCAGCTGCACACGCGCGTGGTCGGCCAGGAGGAGGCGATCAAGGTCGTGTCCGACGCCGTGCGCCGTTCGCGTGCCGGCCTGTCCGATCCCAACCGGCCCAGCGGCTCGTTCCTGTTCCTCGGCCCGACCGGCGTCGGCAAGACCGAGCTGTGCAAGGCGCTGGCCGAATTCCTGTTCGACAGCGCGGATGCCATGGTGCGCATCGACATGAGCGAGTTCATGGAGAAGCACGCCGTGTCGCGCCTGATCGGTGCACCGCCGGGCTACGTCGGCTACGAGGAGGGCGGCTACCTCACCGAGGCGGTGCGCCGGCGGCCGTACAGCGTGATCCTGCTCGACGAGGTCGAGAAGGCGCATCCGGACGTGTTCAACATCCTGCTGCAGGTGCTCGACGACGGCCGCCTCACCGACGGCCAGGGACGCACGGTGGATTTCCGCAACACCGTGATCGTGATGACCTCCAACCTCGGCTCGCACCAGATCCAGGAACTGTCCGGCGACGACTCGCCGGAGGCCTACACGCAGATCAAGGCGGCGGTGATGGGCGTGGTGCAGGCGCACTTCCGGCCCGAGTTCATCAACCGCCTCGACGACATCGTGGTGTTCCACCCGCTGGACAAGAAGCAGATCAAGTCGATCGCGCGCATCCAGCTGCGCGGCCTGGAGAAGCGCCTCGCCGAGCGCGGGCTGAAGCTGGAGGTGTCCGACAAGGCGTTCGACCTGCTCGGCAACGTGGGTTTCGACCCGGTGTACGGCGCACGCCCGCTGAAGCGCGCGATCCAGCAGCAGTTGGAGAACCCGCTGGCGTCGAGGATCCTCGGCGGCGAGTTCGGCAGCGGCGATACGGTCAAGGTCGACGCCCAGGGCGGGCACCTGGCGTTCACGCGGGCCTGAGCCCAACCTGTCCACGCCCGCCGCCCGGCGGGCCCGGCGCCTTGTCCCGGCGCCGCGCCCGGCTGGCCGCGACCAGCGGGGGCCGGTCGGCGCGCCGTTTTCCGTTGGGCACTTGAAGGGCCTGTCCGCACCGCGGTCTCGCCCGGGAAGGGGCTTGGGGCCCGGGCGCCGGCGGCAGCCGGCAAGCGGTGTAGAGTCGCATTCGGGGCCGCCCGGCCGGGCCGCCCCTGGGGGATGCCGACGTGGGCGTGCTGGCGGGACGGCGGGCTTGGTGGATCGAGGCGGCGACGGTCGCGGCCGCGGCCCTGCTTTTGCAGGGCGTGGAGATCGACTATGTCGCGAACTATTTCGGCCAGACCTGGAGCACCGGCACCGCCTCGCTGATCCACCTGCAGGCGGGCCTGCTGCTGATGGTGGCGATGCTGTGCGGCGATCGCCGGGTGCTGGCGATCGGCTTCCTCGATTTTCCTCGGCTGGGTGCTGCGCCTGCTGTGGATGGACCAGCTGTGGGCGATGCGCTGGACGGAGTTCCCGCTGGTCGCCGCCAACACCCTGCTCAAGTTCGCCTGGACGGCGGCGTGCGCGCGCTGGATCGGCGCCCCGTTCGGCGGCGAACGCCCCTTCGGCGTGCGCGACATGCCGAAGTTCGTGGCGTTCGGGCTGGTGCTGTTCCCGCTGGGCTGGGCGGCGCTGGTGATCCTGTCGCACCTGGTCTACGGCCATCCGGGCTGGGTGCTGGCCAACGAAGGGATGCAGCAGTTCCTGGCCAAGCACGTGGGCGTGGCCTGCGCGACCCTGCCCCTGCTGCTGTTCTGGACCGACGGCCAGCCACAGGCGCGGCCGGTGCGACGCTTCCTGGGCTTCTGGGCAATGCTCGGCGCGCTGCTGCTGGTGGCCTGGTGGGTCGACAGCGGCGCCCTGTCGGTCGGTCCGGAGGCCTGGCTCACCTTCCTCTACGACTACCGGCTGACGGTCGGCGCGGTGCTGATCGCCGGCATCCTGGTGCTGCCGCCCGCGTGGTCGATGCCGCTCCTGCTCATCGTGCATTTCGTGCAGTTGCACGTGCTCGCCGACCAGGCGCAGCGCACCCATGACCTCGCCGGCGTCGGCCCGCTGCTGGCGCACGTGCTCGAACTCAACGTGATGGCGCTGCTGCTGGTCGGCTCGTACCTGGTCAACCGCGAGCGGCGGGACGCCTATGCGCGGCTCAAGCGGGCGGTGCGCCGCGATCCCACCACGGGCCTGCCCAATGCCACCGCGCTGCACGATGCGTGGATGCGGCTGCAGGCACCGCCGCCCGGCGTCGGGTTCCTGGCCTTCGACCACATCGACCGCCTGGTGGCGAGCTACGGCTGGCCGGCGGAGCTGGCGCTGCTGCGCGAGGTGTCGGCCGTGGTCGAGCCGACGGTGCAGGCCTACCACCTCGGCGGCGCGCAGTTCGTGCTGCTGCCGGCCGAGGGCGATGCCCGCGAGGGGGATGCGGCGTGGCGCGACTCGCTGCATGCGCTGCAGAAGCACGCGTTCGCCTGGCAAGGTGCCAGCCTGCGCATGACCCCGTACCTGGGCATCGCGGCGCCGCAGTCGCTGTCGCCAGCGCACCTGCAGGACTGCATCGCCGATGCCTGTGAGGCCGCGATGCAGGCGCGCCAGCGCGGCGAGACCGAGCCGGTGCACGCGCAGCAGTCGCCAGGCGAAGGCCTGTCCGTGGCCGACCGGCGCCAGCGCTTCAGCGACGCCGCCGACGCGATCTCGCGCATCCGTTCCGGGCAGATCGAGCTGCACATGCAGCGCATCGTGCGCATCGACGGCCTGCCGGAGGCGGCCGGCCTCTGCGGGGAGGTGGTGTGTCGCCTGCGCGACGCGGCCGGCGAGCTGGTGCTGCCGTACCGCTTCATCCCGCAACTGGAGGCCAACGGCCACGTGGCCGAACTCGACCTGGCCGTGGTCGAGTCGCTGTTTACGTACATGCATGCCAACCCCGGGTTCTGCGCGACGATGTCGCGGGTGGGCGTGAACCTCAGCGGCGCGAGCCTCTCGTCGGACTCGTTCCGCAACCGCCTGTCGGAGTTGCTCCGCGACTGCCCGGTGCCGTACGACATGCTGTGCTTCGAACTGACCGAGACCGCGGTGGTGTCGCGCTTCGAGCCGGCGATGAAGCTGTTCATGGACCTGCGCGCGCTGGGCTGCCAGATGGCCCTGGACGATTTCGGCAGCGGCGTGCAGAACTTCGAGCGCCTGCGGCAGATGCCGGTGGACATCATCAAGATCGACGGCCAGTTCGTGCGCCATGCCTCGGAGCGGGGCAGCGACTACGAGATCGTGCGCGCGGCGGTGGCGGTGGCCAAGGCGCACGGGCTGGTGACCGTGGCCGAGTTCGTCGAGGACGAAGCCACGCACCGCTGCCTGCGCGACCTTGGCGTCAACTGGGGGCAGGGGTACCTCTACGCGCGGCCGGTGCCGCTGGACGAGATCTGGAAGGTCCCGCCGACGGCGTCCGCGGCGGCCTGACGCTCGCCGCGCCGATGCCGCGCAAGCGGTCTCAGGACGCGGCTGGCGCGCGCACCGGGCGGTAGGGCGGCGTGGCCATCACCATTTCGGCGAGGGAGAACGCGAGTTCGCGCTCGGCCAGCACCGCGCCGTCGGCGCCGTGCTGCAGCAGGTGCCTGACTTCCGCATCGCTGTGCGCGCGCGCCAGCACCGTGATCGCGGGATTGATCGCCTTCATGCGTTCGATCGCTTCGCCGGCCTCCAGCGCCTGCGGCATGGCGAAGATCGCCATCTTCGCGCGCTCCGGCGCGGCTTCGAGCATCACCGGCTCCGAGGCGACGTTGCCGCGCACCGCATGCAGGCCGGCGGCGCGCGCACGCGCGACGCGGTCGGCATCGTCCTCGATCACCACCAGCGGCACGCCGCGCTGCTGCAGGAGTTCGGCAAGCTGGCTGCCGACGCGCCCGTAGCCGACGAGGATGGCGTGGTCGACCACGCTGTCGGGCACTGCGGGCTCGTCGGGTTCGGCTTCGGCGACCTTCTTCGCTTCCTCCGCAGCCGCCTGCCGCGCCTCCCGCCGGGACAGCCATGCGAACAGCAGCGGGTTGACCACGATCGACAGCAGCGCGCCGGCGAGGATCAGGTCGCGCCCGGCTTCGGGCAGCAGGTTCATCGCCACGCCGAGGCTGGCGAGGATGAAGGAGAACTCGCCGATCTGGGCGAGGCTGACCGAGATCGTCAGCGCGGTCGCCTTCGGATGCTTGAACAGGCGCACGATCCAGTAAGCCGCGAGCGACTTGCCGAGCACGATGATCAGGAACGTGGCCAGCACCTGCCAAGGGTGTTCGACCAGGATCATCGGGTTGAACAGCATGCCGACCGAGACGAAGAACAGCACCGCGAACGCGTCGCGCAGAGGCAGCGAATCGTTCGCCGCCTTGTGGCTGAGCTCGGATTCGTTGAGCAGCATGCCGGCGAAGAACGCGCCCAGCGCGAACGACACGCCGAACAGCATCGCCGAGCCAAACGCCACGCCGAGCGCGATCGCCAGCACCGAGAGGGTGAACAGTTCGCGGGAACCGGTGCCGGCAATGCGCTCGAGCGTCCATGGGATCACGCGGCGCCCGACGACCAGCATCACCGCGACGAACAGCGAGACCTGGATGAGGGTCTTGGCCATCGCGTAGACGATCGTGCCGAGCATGCCGTGCTTGGCCGCCTCCGCGGCCGCGCCGGTGGCCGCGGTCGCCTGTCCGCTGCCTTCGCCAAGCACCTCGGCCAGCGCCGGCAGCAGCACCAGCGCCAGTACCATGGCGAGGTCTTCGACGATCAGCCAGCCCACGGCGATCCGCCCGCGCCGGGTCTCCAGCAGCCGGCGTTCCTCCATCGCCCGCAGCAACACGACGGTACTCGCCACCGAGAGCGCGAGGCCGAACACGAACCCGTTGATCGGCGACCAGCCCATCGCCCAGGCCAGCAGCCAGCCGAGCACGGTGGCGACGCTGATCTGCGCGATCGCGCCGGGAATCGCGATCGCCTTGACCTCCATGAGGTCCTTGAGCGAGAAATGCAGGCCGACGCCGAACATCAGCAGCATCACGCCGATCTCGGCCAGCTGGTTGGCCAGCTCCTGGTCGGCGACGAAGCCAGGGGTGAACGGGCCGACGATGATGCCGGCGATGAGGTACCCGACCAGGGGCGACATGCGCAGCCGGTTGGCCAGCGCGCCGAGCACGAATGCCACGGCGAGGCCGACTGCGACGATGTTGATCAGGTCGGTGTCATGGTGCATCGAGGCAGCGGTGGGTCTCGCCGTATGGAACCGCAGTTTGGCGGATGCGGCGGCATCGGGCAAATCATGCGCGCAATCGCGGGAGGTGCGACGAGAGCGGGGTTTCGAATCGCCGGCGCGAGGGACAAGAAAATGCCCCGGTTGCAGCCGGGGCGTCGTGCTCTCCGGGGGCGGAAGGATGCCCCGGCTTCCTCACCATCTGTATCCGATCTTGCCGTACACGAATGCACCGTTGAACCCGAACGGCGAATAGCTGCTGTACTTGAACTGCCCGCTGGTCGAATTGACGAACAGGGTTTCGTCCGGGTATTCGTTCAGCAGGTTGTCCGCGCCAAGCGTGAACGTCCAATTCTGGTCCGGGCGGAAGTTGGCGGAAACGTCCAGGATCCACTTCGCGGACCAGGTCTGGTCGCGCGTCGGATCGCTGGCATGGCGCGTGGTCAGTTCGCCGTAGCGGGTCGCACCGGCGGCGAGGTCCCACCGTTCCAGATTCAGCGCGGTGCCCAACACGAACTTGTCGCGCGGGAAGCTGTCCTCGATGCGCCCGCGCTCGTCGCGGCCGATGCGCGAGGGTGAGAGCGCTGCGAAAGCAGCCCATGCGGCCGGGTCGGCGGCGACGCCGGTGATCTCGGTCTTGTTGTATCCGTAGCTGGCCGTCAGGTTCAGCGTGCCGGCGGTCAGCGGAACGGCGTAGTTGGCGACCACGTCGACACCGCGCGTGCGAGTGTCGAGGGCATTGGTGAAATAGTTGAAAGCGGTGACGCCCGTGATATTGAGGCTGGCCAGCAGTGCCTGCGCGGCTTGTGCGGCGGCGACCCGCGACGGATTGCCCGCATTGCTGCTGCTGGTCGGGTCGATGTCCAGCGCCGATGACAACACGATACGGTCATCGATCTCGATCTGGTAGGCATCCACGGTGACGTACAGGCGATCGACAGGCTGCAATACCAGGCCCAGGCTGTAGGACAGCGACGTCTCGGCCTGCAACTGCTCGGAGCCCAGGGCCAGCGCCGCGGCGCTGGTCGCCGGGAACGTGCCGCGTTCGGTGAATACGCCGTTGACCGAAGTGCTGGTAATCGCCTGGTAGTTCTGCTGCGCAAGGGATGGCGCGCGAAAGCCGCTGGCGATGGTCGCGCGCAGCGCGATCGCGTCATTGAAGGCGTAGCGTGCCGATAGCTTGCCTGACGTTTCGCTGCCGAAGTCGGAGTAGTCCTCGTAGCGGACGGCCGCGCCTGCCGAGAAGCCGTCGGTGACGTCCGCCTCCAAGCCGGCATAAACCGCCGTGTTGTCGCGCTTGTGGCGGCCGGCGTTGAGCGGGGTGAAGCCGCCGAAGCCCTGCGCGCCGCCATTGCTGTACGAGGCTGGTTCGCCTGGCGACTGGTTCCACTTTTCCTCGCGGTATTCGGCGCCGAACGACAGCGTGGCCGGATACGCCAGGCCCCAGTCCAGCGATTTGGTGAAGTCGGCGTTGAGTATGTTGTGGGTGTACTCGAGCGAGCCATCGTAGAAGCTGGTCGGGCTGCTCGCGCCCAGCGAATAATTGATCGAGTTGCGGGTATAGAACAACAACTTGCTGATGCCATGGTTGTAGCTCACATCCCATGTGAGGCCGCCGTCGGTGGCGCCCCTGATGCCGGCGACGATCGAGCGGTCCCTGGAAATCTGGTTGATTTCGGGCACGTAACCGTCCGGGTAAACCTGTGCCAGCAACGCACCCTGGCCACTGTGGTTGGGCGAACGGTAGAACGCGAAGGACGTGATGTCGCGATTGCTGGCGATGGCGTTGGCGTAGAGGTTGACTCCTTCCTTGAGGTCGAAGCCGAAGTTCGCCGATACGCTCTTGTAGTCGGCTGCGGGATCTCCGAACTTGAACGCGACTTCACCGACGTCCGGGTTGTTGCCGGTGTTGGGCGCGGTGCCCTGGTAAGGCCCGGCGCGATTGGTTTCGTCTTGCCGGCTGATCTGGCCGGCAACGTGCAGGAAGCCACGACCGTCGCCCAGGGACACGCCGGCGTCGCCGGAAATACGTGCCTGTGCGCCGTCTCCGGCGGAGTAGCGACCATGGTCGACGGCCAGGCTGCCGCCGTGGTCAGATCCCTTCAGCACGATGTTGACCACGCCGGCGATGGCGTCGGAACCATACTGGGCAGATGCGCCATCGCGCAGGACTTCAACCCGTTCGATCGCCGAAACCGGGATCGTGTTGAGGTCCACGGTCTGCGAGCCACGTCCGATGCTGCCGTTGACATTGAGTTGGCCAGCCAGGTGACGGCGCTTGCCGTTGACCAGGACAAGCACCTGATCCGGAGCAAGCCCGCGGAGCTGAGCCGGTCGCACGCCGCTGCTGCCGTCCACGAGAGCCGGACGCGGGAAGTTCAGGGATGGCAACACACGGGCCAGTGCGGTGGCCAGTTCGGTGGTGCCGGTCGAGGCCAGAGCCTCGGAGGTGATGATGTCGATTGGCGACTGTGATTCGGCCACGGTCCGATCGGAGACGCGGGTACCGGTGACGATCACCGTGTCGAGGGTCGAGCTGGTGTCGGCGGACGTCTGGGCGGGAGACTGGGCGAGTGCGGCAGGGGTGATCAGGGCGGTCAGGAGCGCCGCAGCGAGGGGGTGACGGACCATGGGGGTTCCTATTGGACGGCTGCAGGATCTTGGTGGAGGCTCAGCTTAACCTCCGGCTAACAAATAACCGAAAGTGATTGTGGCCATCTTCTTATGCTTGGACGGCATAAGTGCCTGGCACAGGGGGCGGGTCCGGTAGAATCCGCGCCCCATGATCGCCTTCAAGAATTTCGCCCTCCGTCGCGGCGAACGCCTCCTGCTGTCCGATGTCGACCTGTCCCTGCACGCCGGCATGCGCCTGGGCGTGGTCGGCCGCAACGGCACCGGAAAGTCTTCGCTGTTCGCCGCCGTGCGTGGCGAGGTGGAGGCCGACCGCGGCGACCTCGACATCCCCAATCGCGTGCGCATCGCGTCGATCGCGCAGGAAATGCCGTCGCTGCCGGATGCGGCCATCGACTTCGTGCTCGGAGGCGATGCCCGCGTGGCGGCGGCGCTGAAGGCCGAGGCCGACGCATTGGCCGCCGAGGACTGGGAAGCGGTGGCCGAAGCGCACCACCTGCTGGAGGAAGTCGGCGGCTACGACGGCACCGCGCGCGCCGGCAAGCTGCTGCACGGGCTGGGTTTCCCCGGCGACACGCACCAGCGCGCCGTGTCCACGTTCTCCGGCGGCTGGCGCGTGCGCCTGAACCTGGCGCGCGCGCTGATGACGCCCAGCGACCTGCTGCTGCTCGACGAACCCACCAACCACCTCGACCTCGATGCCGTGCTGTGGCTTGAGCAGTGGCTGCTGAAATATCCGGGCACCCTGCTGCTGATCTCGCACGACCGCGAGTTCCTCGACAACGTCTGCACCCACACGCTGCACCTGCATGGCGGCAAGGCGAAGCTGTACACCGGCGATTACACCTCGTTCGAGCGCCAGCGCTCCGAGCAGTTGCGCCTGCAGCAGATCACGCATGAGAAGACCCAGGCCGAGCGCGCGCACCTGCAGAGTTTCATCGACCGCTTCAAGGCCAGTGCGGCGAAGGCCAAGCAGGCGCAGTCGCGCGTCAAGCGCCTGGCGAAGATGGCCGACACCGAAGCGGTGCGCGCCGAGCGCGAGGTGCGGATCGATTTCCCCGCGCCGGCGAAGCTGCCGCACGCGTTGCTGCGCATCAACCATGGCACTTGCGGGTATGCCGCTGCTCCCCCTCTCCCACGTGCGGGAGAGGGCCGGGGTGAGGGCGTGCGCACGTCTGCGCCCTCATCCGATCCTTCGGATCACCTTCTCCCGCAGGCGGGAGAAGGGACAGTCACGAACAGTGTCGTGATCCTGGAGAACGTCGGCTTCGGACTGGAGGCAGGCGACCGCATCGGCCTGCTCGGCCCCAACGGCGCCGGCAAGTCCACGCTGGTGAAATCGCTGGTCGGCGACCTGCCCTTGCTTGCAGGCGAGCGTTACGCGCATACCGACCTGCGCATCGGCTACTTCGCCCAGCACACGGTGGAAGCGCTGGTCGCCGGCACGTCGCCGATCGACCACCTGCGCGAGATTTCGCCGAACGTGGCGATCCAGGAGTTCCGCAACTTCCTCGGCAAGTGGAGCTTCCCGGGGGACCGCGCGTTCGAGAGCATCGATGGCTTCAGCGGCGGCGAACGCGCGCGCCTTGCGCTGGCGCTGATCGCGTGGCGCCAGCCGAACGTGCTGCTGCTCGACGAACCCACCAACCACCTTGATCTTGAAATGCGCGAGGCATTGGCCGAGGCATTGAGCGATTTCCCCGGCGCCATCGTGCTGGTGTCGCACGACCGCCATCTGATCGGCCTGGTCAGCGACACGTTCTGGCGCGTCGCCGATGGCGTGGTCAAGCCGTTCGAGGGCGACCTGGACGAATACGCGGCGTGGCTGCGTGCGCGCGGCAATGCCGGCGAACTGCGCACGCCTGCAGCCAAGCCGGTTGCGCAGGTTGAAGCGGCGCAGGCGCCGCCGCCGGGCAAGTCGGTGAAGGTCAATCCGCACAAGCTGGGCAAGGCCGAGGCGCGGGTCGCGGACATCGAGCGCGAGATCGCGTCCGTCGAACGCGACCTGGCCGATCCCGACACCTACGCCGATGGCGCGAAAGTCGCGGCCCTGGCCGTGCGTCAGGCGACGTTGCGCAGTGAACTCGAGTCGGCGGAGGCCGAACTGCTCGCGCTGTACGGCTGAGCCATCGGGTTGCGGCAGCTGGCCGCGGCGGGTACGGTGTCCGCATGAACAATTCGATCAAGATCGTGTCGGTGGCGGCGCTGGCCTTCGCGCTTTGCGCCTGCGTGCGGATCAACGAGGGCGACCGCAGTGACAATGCCGCGGCCCGTGCCGATGCCGCCGCCGAGGGCCATGACGTTGCAGCCAACGTGGAGGACACCGGCGATGCGCCGGCCGACGCCTTCCTCGCCGCGCTCGCCAGCCATTGCGGACAGGCCTTCGCCGGTCGCATCGTCGCCAACGAGCCGAAGTCGCCCGAGCCCGATGCCTTCGAGGGCAAGCCGCTGGTGATGCACGTGCGCGGCTGCGACGATCCGAAGCGCGAACTGAAGGTGCCGTTCCATGTCGGCGACGATCATTCGCGCACCTGGGTGCTGACCCGGACCGCCAGCGGCCTGCGCCTCAAGCACGACCACCGCCACGAGGACGGCAGCGAGGACGCGGTGACGATGTACGGCGGCGACACCGACACGCCGGGCACCGCGCAGCGCCAGGAGTTCCCGGTCGACGCCGAGTCGATCGCGATGTTCGAGCAGGAAGGCCTCAACGCATCGGTCACCAACACCTGGGCGATGGACATCGAGCCGCAGCGGCGCTTCCTGTACGAGCTGAGCCGCCCGGGCGGGCGCCTGTTCCAGGTCGAGTTCGACCTGACGACCCCGGTCGCGCTGCCGCCGGCGCCTTGGGGGCATTGACCGGCGATTGAATCGTGCCGCCGCCGGGCGGATGATGCGCGCCGCGCCCGGCTTGCGGGCCTGAGCGAACGGAACGCCCGCGCCATGAGCCGCGAACTCGTCTACCTGCTGTTGATCTTCGGCCTGCTGGTCGTGCCCCGCGCGCTGCAGCGCTGGAAGATCCCTGCGCCGCTCACCTGCCTCGTGTTCGGGATCGTGGCGATGCTGGCCTGGGGCGACCGTTCGCACGACGCGGTGGTGGCCCTGTTGGCCACGCTCGGCATCTCGTCGCTGTTCCTGTTCGCGGGGCTGGAAGTGGACCTGGTCGCGCTGCGGCGCGGGTGGGTGCCGCTGGTGGCGCACCTGCTGGTGCGCGTGGCCACGCTGGGCGTCGTGGCCTGGCTGGCCTGGCGCTATTTCGCGCTGCAATGGCAGGCCGCGGCGCTGCTGGCGCTGGCCCTGCTCACCCCGTCCACCGGGTTCATCCTCGACTCGCTCGCGCGCCTGGGCCTGGACGAACAGGAGCGCTTCTGGGTGACCAGCAAGGCCATCGCCGGCGAACTGCTTGCCTTGGCGGTGCTGTTCTTCGTGCTGCAGGCGGGCGACCCGATGGAGCTGGCCGTGTCGTCGCTGGTGATGGTGGCGATGGTGGTGGGGTTGCCGCTGGTGTTCGTGGGGCTGGGCCGCTGGGTGGCGCCGCACGCGCCGGGTTCGGAGTTCTCGCTGCTGGTGATGGTGGGCCTGGTGGCGGCCTTCGTCACCTACAAGCTGGGCGTCTACTACCTCGTGGGCGCGTTCGTCGCGGGGCTGATCGCACGCCTGCTGCAGGCGCGCATGCCGCGCCTGGCGTCGCAGGAGAACCTGCATGCGGTGCGCCTGTTCGCGTCGTTCTTCGTGCCGTTCTACTTCTTCAGCGCGGGCACGAAGGTGCCGGTCGAGGCCTTGAGCCTCGATGCGCTGTGGATCGGACTTGCGCTGACCCTGGTCGTGCTGCCCGCGCGCATCGGGATCCTGTGGGCGCAGCGCAGGCTGCTGTTCCGCGCGGAAAGCGCCGCCAACAGCCTGCGGGTTTCCCTCGCGCTGTCGCCGACGCTGATCTTCACCCTGGTCCTGGCCGGCATCCTGCTGGCGCGGTTCGACATCGGGCCGGCGCTGTTCGGCGGGCTGCTGCTCTACGCCACGCTGACCACGCTGCTGCCTTCGCTCGTGTTCCGCACGCCGTTCGACGTCGATCCGGCGGAGGACCATGGCCTGCCGACGTCGCTCGACGAGCCCCCGGGCGCCGGCCCGGCAGTCGCGCCGGGACATCCCTGAGGGGACCGGCAACGCGCACGCGCCGGGGCAGGGCGCGCGCGCCGGCTCAGGCCTGCGCCGCCTTCGAGGGATCGACCAGCAGCAGCAACATGCCCAGGCACAGCAGCCAGGAGATGGCAACGCCCAGGACCGACATCCAGAGCGCGCGCAGCGCGCCCACCCCGAGCTGGTGCATGACCACGCGGGCGTTGTTGAACAGGTACAGCCCGCTGCTGGCCAGTGCCAGCAACCCGGTGCCGATCTTCAGCCACGTCGGCGCGCCCACGTCGAGGGCCTGCAGCGCCAGCGGCAGCGACAGCGCGATCGGCGAGACGAGGCAGGCCTGCAGGTAGAACGGCCGCCGCATGTTGACGCGGTTGAAGGGCAGCCCGCGCGCGCGCAGCAGCAGCCAGCTCTGGATCAGCGGGGTCATCGCGAAGAACAACGCGGTGAACACCAGGTCGTTGTAGAAGCTTTGCTGGACCCAGTGGCCCAGGGCGCTGCTGGTACCGCCATCGCCGCTCTGGGGGCCGACCGCGTTGCCGATCGCCACCGAGACCAGCAGGCAGACCGGCGGCGAGACCATGTCGTCGAAGCGGTGGACGCCTTCCTGGCCCAACTCGGTGTCGATGCGGTGTTGCAACGCCAGCGGGCGGCGCAGGCTGCGCCACAGGGTGCGTGGATACAGCAGGATCATCGCCGCGAGTTCGAACAGCAGCTCCTCGGCGGATCGCAACAGGTTGTAGAAATCCATCGCCGCTTCCCCCGCGTCCTTCGTGACACACGCTTGAAAACCGGGCCCGTGGCCCCAGAATAGCGTGCCGACATCCACCCGGTAGCACAGCGATGCCGATCTACGCCTTTACCTGCACGGAATGCGGCCACGCCTTCGACCGCCTGCAGAAGCTGTCCGATCCCGACCCGTCGGCGTGCCCGTCGTGCGGCGCGGCGGCGGTGAAGCGCCAGGTGACGGCGCCCTCGTTCCGGCTCGCCGGCGGCGGCTGGTACGAGACCGACTTCAAGAAGGACGGCGATCGCAAGCGCAACCTCGCCGAAGGCGGCGAAGGCGCGGCCAAGCCGGCCGAAGGGGCCGCGACCGCGGGTGCCGACGCCAAGCCCGCCCCCGCGCCGGCGGACAAGCCTGCCCCGGCGGCGCCGGCGGCCAAGGCCACCGACGCCTGAGTCCCCCGCGCCTCAGCGCGCGCCGAACAGGCCGCGGCAACCGCCGCTGACCTGGATCGCGTTGCCCCGGTACGACCAGGTGCTGCCCTCGCGACAGGAGGCGGACGAGAGCTGCTGCTGCAGGAACGGACGGCCCTGGCGCGCGTCCCAGGCGCAGGTGCTGGTGCGTCCGCGCTCGCTGGCGCAGGTCACGGTATAGCCGCTGCCGGCGCCGCCGCTCACCTCGAACACGCCGCGGCAGCCGCGGTCCACCCACAGGGTGCTGCCGCGCGTGCCCCAGTTGCTGCCCTCGGTGCAGCGCGTGCTCGACAGCTGGCGGACCAGCCGCGCGCTGCCGGCCACGCCCATCGCGCATTCGCGGCGCCGGTTGTCGGTGCTCTCGCAGCGGATCTCGCGTCCCGGGGCGGGACCGGCGAGCGGGCCGAAGTCGGCGCGGCAGCCGCCGTGCACGGTCACGCGGCCGGGACTGGACGTCCAGTTGCTGCCTTCGACGCAGCGCGTGCTGGACAGCTGCTTGACCAGGCGCGCGCGCCCGGCCCAGCCGGTGTCGCAGGTGCGCGAGCGGCCGTTGCTGCTCTCGCAGCGCACGGTCGAGCCGCCCACCGGTGGCTGCGGACCGCCGCTCCCGGCGAGCGAACGCGCGATGTCCTGCTTGATCCGGCTGAAGGTCCAGTTCGACTGGTTGACCTGGTCGATGTAGAAGCGCAGCTGGTCATCGGGGATGTCGCGGCCGCGCGACTGCTCGCGGTATTCGAGCCGGATCACGCGCTCCTGGTCGCGCCGCGACAGCGTGCGCAGGTCCTCGGGCGCGTAGGCGCGGGTTTCGGCCTGCGCGCGGGCGGGCGGGGCGGGCGTCGCGCCGAGGATGAAGCCGGCGGCAAGCAGGAGTGGAGCGAACCACTGGCGCATGTCGATCTCCCATCGTGATGGAACGGATGACGAACACCGCATCCATGCACGGGCATCCCTGCCGTCCCGGGGCACGCAACCGGCTAGAATGGCGCCCCCTCCGGCGGCTGCCGGCGGATCGTACACCCGGAGCCTCCATGCGTACCCATTTCTGCGGCCTGGTCGACGAGACGTTGATCGGGCAGACCGTGACCCTGTGCGGCTGGGCGGACGTCGCCCGCAACCTCGGCGGGGTCTGTTTCATCGACCTGCGCGACCACGAGGGCATCGTCCAGGTTGTGGCCGAGCCGTCGGACGCGGCCGGCAACGCCGCGGTGGTGGCCACCGCCGAGAAGGTGGGTTACGAGGACTGCCTGCGCGTGACCGGCGTGGTGCGCCGCCGCCAGTCGGTGAACCCGAAGCTCCGCACCGGCCAGGTCGAGGTCGTGGCCGAGGCCATCGAGGTGCTGAACAAGGCCGAGCCGCTGCCGTTCCACCACCACGAGAACCCGGGCGAGGAGACGCGGCTGAAGTACCGCTACCTCGACCTGCGCAGCCCGGACATGCAGCGCAAGCTGCGCACGCGCACCAGGCTGGTCAGCGCGCTGCGCCACTGGCTGGATGCGCGTGGCTTCCAGGACATCGAGACGCCTATCCTGACCAAGGCCACGCCCGAGGGTGCGCGCGACTTCCTGGTGCCGGCGCGCATGCATCCGGGCGAGTTCTATGCGCTGCCGCAGTCGCCGCAGCTGTTCAAGCAGATCCTGATGATGGCGGGCTTCGACCGCTACTACCAGATCGCGCGCTGCTTCCGCGACGAGGCGCTGCGCGCGGACCGCCAGCTCGAGTTCACCCAGCTCGACATGGAATTCGCATGGGTGTCCGAGCGCGACGTGCAGGACACCGTCGAGGCGATGGTCCGCGACGTGCTGCGCGAGGTGGCCGGGATCAACCTCGATCCCGAGTTCCCGCGCATGACCTACGCCGAGGCGATGCGCCGCTACGGCTCGGACAAGCCCGACCTGCGCATCGCGCTGGAGCTGGTCGATGTCGCCGGCCTGGTGAAGGACAGCCAGTTCGCCGTGTTCACCGGCCCGGCCAACGACGCCGGCGGCCGCGTGTGCGCGCTGCGCATTCCCGGCGGCGCGTCGCTGTCGCGCAAGCAGATCGACGACTACGCCGCGCACGCCGCCAAGTACGGCGCCAAGGGGCTGGCCTACATCAAGATCGGCGACAACGGCGAGGTGTCGTCGCCGATCCAGAAGTTCTTCGACGAGGCCGCGTTCGCGGCGCTGGTGGCGCACGTCGGCGCCGGCAACGGCGACATGGTCTTCTTCGGCGCCGGCAGGTACTCCACCGTCAGCGACTTCATGGGCGCGATCCGGCTCAAGGCGGGCAAGGACTTCGGACTGGTCGAGGACCGCTGGGCGCCGCTGTGGGTCACCGACTTCCCGATGTTCGAGTGGGACGACGAGGCACGGCGCTACGTCGCCCTGCACCATCCCTTCACCGCGCCGGCCGTCGACGACGAGGCCGACCTGCGCGCGAACGCGGCGACCGCGGTGTCGCGTGGCTATGACATGGTGCTCAACGGCAACGAGATCGGCGGCGGCTCGATCCGCATCCACCGTTCGTCGATGCAGAGCGCGGTGTTCGAGCTGCTCGGCATCGGTGCGGAGGAAGCCGAGCTGAAGTTCGGCTTCCTGCTCGACGCGCTGAAGTACGGCGCGCCCCCGCACGGCGGCATCGCCTTCGGCATCGACCGCATTGCCGCGCTGATCGCAGGCACCGAATCGATCCGCGACGTGATCGCGTTCCCCAAGACCACCAGCGCGCAGTGCCTGATGACCGGCGCGCCGTCGCCGATCCCGGACGCGCAGCTGGCGGAAGTGCACGTCCAGGTGCGCCCGAAGGCCTGATGCGATGACCCTCGCCATCCGCCGCGCCACCGCGGACGATGCGAGTGTCGTCGCCGCGCTGGCCGCGCGCACGTTCACCGAGACCTTCGGCCATTCCTATGCGCCGGACGACCTCGCGGCCTTCCTCGAGGAAGCCTACGCGGTCGATCGGCAGCGCACGGTCCTGGCACATCCGGACTACGCGATCTGGCTGGCCGAGGATGACGGCGAAGCGGTTGGCCATGTCGCCGCCGGTCCGTGCGGCTTGCCGCATCCCGGGGTCGCGCCCGGCGATGGCGAGATCAAGCGCCTGTACCTGCGCCAGGGCTGGCAGGGCGGCGGCGAAGGCGCGCGGTTGATGGCCGTCGCCATGGACTGGCTGCTGCGCGACGGGCGGCGCACGCTGTGGGTGGGCGTGTGGTCGGAGAACTTCGGCGCGCAGCGCTTCTACGCGCGCCACGGCTTCGCCAAGGTCGGCGAATACCTGTTTCCCGTGGGCGCCACCCGCGACCTCGAATTCATCCTGCGCCGTCCGGCCGACGCATCCGGCCGCGACTGACGTCGACGGTCCGCGCGGGCCGTGGCTCAGTCCTTGTCTTCGGGCGCGGCGTCGCGTGCGGGCACGGGTTCGCGGCTGCCGTCGAGCAGGCCGCGGCTCAGCTGGCCGCCGTCGATGAAGAGCAGTTGCCCGGATTGCCCGCGCTTGATGCCGCTGTCGATCGCGACGATGCGGCCCTCGTGGAAGCTCACCACTTCATCCATCGTGGTGTGGCCCACCACGATGCGGGCCAGGCCCAGCCGGTCCACCAGCGCCTCCACGGCCTGCGTGGACAGGTCGCCGTTGAAGTAGCCGCGGTACCAGATCGGACTGCGTTTGCCGCTGTAGAGGCGCGCGGTGGCCGGGTCGGCCTGCACGATGCCCTTGGCGACGCCGAGCGAGGCGCGGTACGCGGCATTGGTCTCGTCCATGCGTTCGACCAGGTCGAGGCTTTCCGGCGCGATCCCGCCGTGCAGGAACAGGGTGTCGCCCAGCTTCAGCAGTACCGGGCGCGTGCGCAGCCAGCCGCCGATCACCGAGTCCGCGCCGTACAGGTCGGGATAGCTGCGCCCGAGCACGCGCGCCACCTCCACGTACCTCGGATGGATGTAGCGCAGGTCGCCGTACAGCACCATCGTCTCGTGGTTGCCGAGCAGGAAGTGCACTGCGCCGCCGGCTTCATGGGCCTGCTGCTGCAGGCGGAACAGCATCCAGAACACCTCGTTGACCTGCGGGCCGCGGTCGAACACGTCGCCGGTGATGACCAGGTGGTCGCGGCCGAGCGACCAGTTGTCGTCGCCGTCGATCACTGCGTGCGCGCGCAGCAGGCGCAGCATCAGGTCGTACTGGCCGTGGATGTCCGACAGCGCGACGATGCGGCGATCGCCGAGGGCCACCGACTCGGGATCGGCGAGCGCGGACGGCACCACCGCCGGATGCGGGAAGCCGCAGCGCGGAGCGATGCCGCGCCCGGCCGCCGGTGGCTGCACCACGCGCACCATCTCGCCCGCGCAGACCCACAAGGCTTCCAGCCCGCTGCCGTCGACACGGAACACGTAGGGACCGTCGTCGAGGGTCGCCGCGGACGCGGCCTGGACATCGCCCGCCTGCGCGTGCAGCGGCGGCGACAGGGCGGTGGCGAGCAGCGCGACCAGGCACAGCGCCGCCGTGGATACGATCCGGGGAAGGCGCGCCCCCGGGCGTGCCGGCGGGCGGGCGGGGCGGGAAGGGACGGGCATCGGGCGAGGTTAAGCCCGAATCGCGATGCTGCCTACCGGACTTCACCATGGGCACGTGCGGCGCATGGCGCGGTGTCGGGGGACGGCGCGGGCCTCTCGGCGCGGGCGGGCGTCCACGGGGGTCGCACCGGCGTCGACCGCGGGGCGCGTAACCGCTCACTTCGCCGTTTGCCGCGCGCGGGGCTTGCGCCGGGGTTCGGCGACGGTGCCCAATCGGGGCATGTCGCGTTCCTGCCCCCCTGCATCGCCAGCGCTCGCGGACACGCGCCGCGTGCTGCTGCTGCACGGCATCTGGAACGCGCGGCTGTGGCTGTCGCCGTTGGCGGCGAAGCTGCGTGCGGCCGGCTTCGAGCCGGAGGTCTGGGGCTACGACAGCGTCCTCGGCGGGCCGGAGCGGGCGGTGCCGGCGTTGGTCGAGCGCCTGCGCGACGGGCCGGCCACGCACCTCGTCGGCCACAGTCTGGGCGGCCTGGTCGCGCTGGAGGCGCTGCGCCGGGCCCCGGCGCTGCCGGTGCGGCGCGTGGTCTGCCTCGGCTCACCCCTGCGCGGCAGCGGCACGGCGCGCGTGCTGGGCGCGCACCGCTGGTCGTCGCCGATCCTCGGCCGCAGCGCTGCGCTGCTGCGCGATGGCCTGGCCGCGTGGGACGGTGGCCAGGAAGTCGGCGTGGTGGCGGGCGACGTGCCGCGCGGCATCGGGCGGCTGCTGGCCGCCGTCGACGGTGACTCCGACGGCACCGTCGGCGTGGGCGAGACGCACCTGCCCGGCCTGTGCGACCACTGCCTGGTCCACGCCAGCCACAGCGGACTGGTGTTGTCGCCGGAGGCCGCCCGCCAGGCCGCCCACTTCCTGCGCGAGGGCCGGTTCGACCATGCCACGACGGCGCCGACCGTATAATTCGCGGTTTCCAGCACCAGACCACGGTCACCCATGGGACGCGGCCCTTCCATCGAAGCACGCAAGAACGCCGTCGACGCGCAGCGCGGCAAGATGTTCACCAAGATCATCCGCGAGATCGGCGTGGCCGCCCGTGCCGGCGGCGGCGATCCGGCGGGCAACCCGCGGCTGCGCGCCGCGATCGACAAGGGCCTGTCGGTCAACATGACCAAGGACACCATCGAGCGCGCGATCAAGAAGGCGACCGGCGAGCTCGAAGGCGTCGAGTACGAGGAGATCCGCTACGAGGGCTACGCGCCCGGCGGCGTCGCGGTGATCGTGGACTGCCTGACCGACAACCGGGTGCGCACCGTGGCCGACGTGCGCCACGCCTTCGGCAAGTTCGGCGGCAACCTCGGCACCGAGGGCTCGGTCGCCTTCATGTTCAGGAAGCTGGGCGTGCTGTCGTACGGCGCGGGCGCCAGCGAGGACCGGATCACCGATGCCGCGATCGAGGCCGGCGCCGACGACGTGGTGGTGTATCCGGAAGACGGCGCGATCGACGTGGTCACCGCACCCGACGCGTTCGCCGAGGTCAGGCAGGCGATGGAAGCCGCCGGCCTCGCCCCGGAGCTGGCCGAGGTGACCCTGCGCGCCGACAACGACGTCGCCGTCGACGGCGAGACCGCGCAGCAGGTGGTGAAGCTGCTGCGCTGGCTGGAGGAACTCGACGACGTGCAGAACGTCTACTCGAATGCCGAACTGGGCGACGATGCCTACGCATAAGCGGGCGACGTGACCAGGATCCTCGGCATCGACCCGGGCTCGCAGCGTACCGGCGTCGGCATCATCGACGTCGACGACACGGGGCGGGCGACGCACGTGTTCAATGGCGCGCTGGTGCTGCTGGGCGAAGGTGAATTCCCGCTGCGCCTGAAGCGGCTGCTGGTCGGCCTGACCGCGCTGATCGAGGAATGGCGCCCGCACGAGGTGGCGATCGAGCGCGTGTTCCTGGCGCGCAACCCGGATTCGGCGCTGAAGCTGGGGCAGGCGCGCGGCGCGGCGATCAGCGCGGTGGTGCTGCGCGACCTGCCGGTGCACGAGTACGCGGCCACGGAAGTGAAGCTGGCGCTGGTCGGCAAGGGCGGCGCCGAGAAGGCGCAGATCCAGCACATGGTGGGGCTGATGCTCAACCTGCACGGCAAGCTGCAGGCCGACGCCGCCGATGCGCTGGCCATCGCCATCACCCATGCCCACGTGCGCGCCACCGCCAGGCGGCTGGGCGTGGGCACGCAACTGGCCTGGAGCCGGAAATGACGAAAGCAGGAAGTGGGGAATCGGGACTGGGCAATGGAGCAGGCGTGATGCACAGCGCGGCATCGTCCCGATCTGCCGATTCGCCATTCACGATTCTCCCTTCCCGCGGCGCCCCGAGGGCGCAACCGTGATCGGCAGGCTCAAGGGCGTCCTCGCGCACAAGCAGCCGCCGTGGCTGGTGGTCGACGTGCACGGCGTCGGGTACGAGCTGGAGGCGCCGATGAGCACGTTCTACGACCTGCCCGACGCCGGCCGCGAAGTGGCGCTGTTCACCCACTACGCGCAGAAGGAGGACAGCGTGTCGCTGTACGGCTTCCTCACCGAGGCCGAGCGGCGCCTGTTCCGCGACGTGCAGAAGGTCAGCGGCATCGGCGCGAAGATCGCGCTGGCGGTGCTGTCGGGGGTGTCGGTGAACCAGTTCGCGCTGCTGGTGCAGGCCGGCGACGTGGCGGCGCTGACCAAGATCCCGGGCATCGGCAAGAAGACCGCCGAACGCATGGTGGTGGAACTGCGCGACCGTGCCGCCGACTTCGCAGGCGCCGGCCCGGCGGTCCTGCCGCAGGGCCCGGCGGACGCGCTGTCGGAGGCCACGATCGCCCTGCAGCAGCTCGGCTACAAGCCGGCCGAGGCGCAAAAGATGGCCAAGGCGGCCGCCGTCGACGGCGATCCCGCTGAAACCATCATCCGAAAGGCGCTACAGTCCGCGCTTCGCTGACAGTCCCCACCTGTCCAGACCCGACCAGACCATGTCGCAACACGTTCCCAAGCCGGCCCCCGCGCCGGCGCGCGCGCATCCCGGGGATGCGCACGGCCACGGCCACATCGGCCTGGCCGGACTGGTGGTCGGCGCCATCGGCGTCGTCTTCGGCGACATCGGCACCAGCCCGCTGTACACCATCCGCGAGGCGTTCTCGCCGCACTACGGCCTGGTGGCCAACCACGACACCGTGCTCGGCGTGCTGTCGATGATCTTCTGGGCGCTGACGCTGGTGGTCACGGTGAAGTACGTGACCATCATCATGCGCGCCGACAACGACGGCGAGGGCGGCATCATGGCGCTGATGGCGCTTGCCCAGCGCTGCTTCCCCAAGGATTCGCGCATCGCGTACGTCGTCGGCATCCTCGGCATCTTCGGCGCCTCGCTGTTCTTCGGCGACGGCGTGATCACGCCCGCGATCTCCGTGCTGTCGGCGGTGGAGGGCCTGGAGGTGGTGGCACCGCGCCTGCACCACTGGATCGTGCCGATCACGCTGCTGGTGCTGGTCGCGCTGTTCGCCACCCAGCGCTTCGGCACCGCGAAGGTGGGCAAGGTGTTCGGGCCGATCACCATCGTCTGGTTCCTGGCGCTGGCCGCGCTCGGGGTGACCAACATCCTGCACGAGCCGGAGGTGCTGCACGCGATCAACCCGTGGTGGGCCGCCAACTTCTTCGTCGAGCATACCTGGGGTGGCGTGTTCATCCTCGGCGCGGTGGTGCTGGCGGTGACCGGCGGCGAGGCGATCTACACCGACATGGGCCATTTCGGCGCCAAGCCGATCCGCTACGCCTGGTACTTCTTCGTGCTGCCGTCGCTGATGCTCAACTACCTGGGGCAGGGCGCGCTGGTGCTCGAGGATCCGGCGGCGGTGCAGAACCCGTTCTACATCGGCGTGCCGGAATGGGCGCGCTGGCCGATGCTGGTGCTGGCGACCATGGCCACGGTGATCGCCTCCCAGGCGGTGATCACCGGCGGCTACTCGGTGGCGCGCCAGGCGATGCAGCTGGGATACATCCCGCGCATGCGCATCAAGCACACCTCCAGCGACACCATCGGCCAGATCTACATCCCGGCGATCAACTGGACGATGATGGTGATCGTCATCGGCCTGGTGCTGAGTTTCCGCACGTCGTCCGCGCTGGCGGCCGCGTACGGCATCTCGGTGTCGGCGACGATGCTGATCGACACCCTGCTGCTGGCGATCGTGGCGCACGCGCTGTGGCCGAACTGGCGGCGCTGGGTACTGCCGCTGTGCGCGCTGTTCCTGGTCATCGACATGGCCTTCCTCGTCGCCAACGCGGCCAAGGTGCTGCAGGGCGCGTGGTTCCCGGTGGTGCTGGGCACGATCCTGTTCACCCTGCTGCGCACCTGGCGCCGCGGGCGCCAGATCCTGCACGACGAGGTGCAGAAGGAAGGCATCCGCCTGGACGTCTTCCTGCCCGGGCTGATGCTGGCGCCGCCGGTGCGCGTGCCCGGCACGGCGGTGTTCCTGACCAGCGACAAGGGCGTGGTGCCGCACGCGCTGCTGCACAACCTCAAGCACAACAAGGTGCTGCACGAGCGCAACGTGTTCCTCACCGCGGAAACGCTGACCGTGCCCTATGCCGCGCGCGACAAGCGGCTGAAGATCGAATCGATCGGCGACGACTTCTACCGCGTGATCGTGCGCTTCGGTTTCATGGAGACGCCGGACGTGCCGCTGGCGCTGATGCGCTCCTGCGACCAGGAGGGCATCCACTTCGATCCGATGGAGACGACCTACTTCGTCAGCCGCGAGACGATCGTCGCCAACAAGCACCGTGGCATGCCGGTATGGCGCGACAAGCTGTTCGCGCTCATGCATCGCAACGCCGCGCCGGCCAACCAGTTCTTCCGCATCCCGGGCAACCGGCTGGTGGAGCTCGGCGCGCAGGTGGAAATCTGAGGCAGCGCGTGCCGCGCGGCGCGCGGCATCGGCGGCCGGCGGGTTCAGGCCTTGGGCAGGCGTACCACGCGCGTGCCGCTGGCGCGGTCGTGCCAGGCCAGGCGGTCGCGGTCGATCCACGCCCACCAGAAGCCCAGGCCCGCCGCCAGCAGCGACACCAGTCCCACCGCGTAGCGCCGCCACAGCGCGCCGCGCGTCGGCGTGCCGCCGTCCGCAGCCACCACGCGGATGCGCCACGGTCGCATCCCCAGCGTCTGCCCGCCGCGCTGCCAGCTGGTGGTCGCATACACCCCGGTCACGCCCCAGCAGGCCAGCCACAGCAGCCACTGCAGCGCACTGAAGGGTCGGATGTTGTGGTGGGTGTCGCCGCCGCTGAGCGCCACGTCGACCAGCATGAAGGGCACCGCCAGCGCGAACCACAGCGCGAGCACCGGCAGCAGGTCATAGAGCAGCGACAGCAGGCGGCGCCAGACGATGGCGGCGGGCCTGTCGGCGGGGGCGGGAACACGGGGTGCGGGCATCGCCACAGGATACCGGTTCCGACTGTCCGCTAAGCTGTGGCGATGCCCAGCAGCACGCCCGCGGAACGTCGACAGCGCACGCAGCAGTTGCCGCCGCTGCGCGATGCCGACGGCGATGCGATCCGCGCCTTCCTCGACCAGCTGTGGGCGGAGACCGGCGCCGCGCGGCAGACCCTCGACAGTTATCGCCGCGACCTCGAGGCGCTGGCACGCTGGCGCGACGGACGCCACGGCGGGCTGGCCGCGCTCGACCGCGGCGCGCTCTTCGACTACCTCGCCTGGCGCACGCGCGACGGCTATTCCGCGCGCAGCAACGCGCGCCTGCTGGCGGCCCTGCGTGGGTTCTTCGCGCAACTGCGCCGGCGCGGCGTGCGCGAGGACGATCCGGTCGCGCTGATGGAGGCGCCGAAGCTGCCGCGCGCGCTGCCCAAGGCGCTGGGCGAAGCCGAGATCGACGCGCTGCTGGACGCGCCCGACGTTACGCAGCCGATCGGCCTGCGCGACCGCGCGATGCTGGAGCTGATGTATGCCTGCGGCCTGCGCGTGAGCGAGCTGGTGAACCTGCCCGCGACCGCGGTCAACCTGCGCCAGGGTGTGTTGCGCGTCACCGGCAAGGGCTCGCGTGAGCGCCTGGTGCCGCTGGGCGAGGAGGCGCAGCACTGGCTGGAGCGCTATCTCGCGCAAGCGCGCCCGGCGATCGCCGGCAAGCGCGCCTTGCCCACGCTGTTCCTCGCCGCGTCCGGCGAGCCGCCCAGCCGCCAGCAGTTCTGGGCCACCATCAAGCGCCACGCCGCCGCCGCCGGCATCGATCCGCGCCGGATCAGCCCGCACGGCCTGCGCCACAGCTTCGCCACCCACCTGCTGAACCACGGCGCCGACCTGCGCGCGCTGCAGATGCTGCTCGGCCACAGCTCGCTGTCCACCACCCAGATCTACACCCTCGTCGCGCGCGAACACCTCAAGCAGTTGCACGCGAAGCATCACCCGCGCGGTTGAGCTGTCCGCGGGCGCGCGGCTGTCCGGGCCAGGGCTGGGGCGGTGAATCGGCGCGCCCGTCGCGCGCGGAACGTGCCCGTGCGGGCCGGTCGGCCATGACGTCCCTCCGCCACCGCCGTGGTTGGCGCAAGTCATCGGATCGAAAGGGTTTTTCGAAGTTGCTGCGCCGCGACAGGCTTCGCGGGCGCTCGAATGTTAGCGTTAACATTCGACCCAGGGAGCGCCTCCACCATGACCCCGTCCCGCTTGTCGTCCCCGCACATCCGTCGCCTGGCCGGCCTCCTGCTGGCGCTTGCCGTCGCGGCCCCGGGGACCGCCGCCGAGGCGCCGCTGGCGCTCAACGAACTCGAGTACTTCAGCAAGCGCGGCCTCGACGTGCTGGTGTTCAACAACTACTACGACGGACTGTTCAGCGACGCCAAGCACGCCGGCGTGGAACTGGTGCACCACGGCGTGCGCACGGCGACCAACGGCGATGTCCGACTCAGTCCCACGCCCGAACAGTGGGATCCGGTGGCGCTGATGGTCGATCGCCAGGTCGATGCGCATACCGGCACGATCACCACGCGCCTGGGCTATGCCGCCGAGGGCTTCGCGTACGCGATCCGGGTGTCGCCCTCGGGCGGCGGCGTGACCGTGCGGGTGGTGCTCGACGCGCCGCTGCCGAAGGCGCTCGAAGGCAAGGCCGGCTTCAACCTCGAATTCCTGCCCTCCGCGTACTGGGGCAAGGCCTGGGTGACCGAGCGCGGCGGCGGCCAGCTGCCGCTGTACCCGGCCGGTCCGAGCGGACGCGATGCCGGCGGCAAGACGGTGCGCCTGCCGATGGCGTCCGGTCGCACGCTGACGCTGGCGCCCGAGGATGCGCAGCGACGCGTCACCATCACCTCGAACAGCGGCGAGCTGGGCCTGTTCGACGGCCGCAACCAGGCGCAGAACGGCTGGTACGTGGTGCGTGGCCTGCTGCCCGCGAAGCGCACCGGCACGGTGCTGGAGTGGACCATCGAAGGCAACACCGTGCCCGGCTGGACGCGCGAGACCGTGATCGGCCATTCGCAGGTCGGCTACCACCCGGCGCAGCGCAAGGTCGCGGTGCTGGAGGCCGACCGCAATGCCGCGGCGCCCGGTCGCGCACGGCTGCTGCGCATCGCCGCCGACGGCAGTGAACACGAAGCCCATGCCGCCGATGCCGTGCATTGGGGCCGGTACCTGCGCTACGCGTACTACACCTACGACTTCTCCGCCGTGCGCGAGCCGGGCCTCTACGTGATCGAGGCGGCCGGCCAGCGCACGAACGCGTTCCGCATCGCCGCGGATGCCTATGCCGGTGCCTGGCACACCACGCTCGACGTGTTCTTCCCGGTGCAGATGGACCACATGTTCGTCAACGAGGCCTATCGCGTGTGGCACGGCCGCTCGCACATGGACGACGCGCGGCAGGTGGCGCCCAACCGCCAGCACTTCGACCTGTTCGGCCAGGGGCCCGACCTCGATTCCCCGTTCCAGCCTGGCGAGCACATCCCGGGGCTGAACTACGGCGGCTGGTTCGACGCCGGCGACTTCGACATCCGCACCCAGACGCACTACGCCACGGTGATGGCGCTGGTCGACACCTGGGAACAGTTCCGCCCGCTGCGCGACGAGACCACGATCGACCAGAAGCGACAGCACGTCGAGCTCCACCGGCCAGACGGCGTGCCGGACCTGCTTCAGCAGATCGAGCACGGCACGCTGGCGCTGATCGCGCAGCACCGCGTGTTCGGCCACGCCATCCCCGGCATCGTCGAACCCGACCTCGGCCAGTACACCCACCTGGGCGATGCGGCGAGCAAGACCGATGGCAAGGTCGACGATCCCTCCGATCCGGCGTCGCCCAACGACGACCGGCTGGCGTTCACCACCAATACCACCGCGCTCAACCATGGCTCGGCGGCCGCCCTGGCCGCCGCGAGCCGCGCGCTGCGCGGATACAACGACGCGCTCGCCGACGAATGCCTGGCCACCGCGAAGAAGGTGTGGCTGTTCGAGCAGGGCCGAGAGCCGAACCTGTTCCGCGTCGGCAACACCACCGGCGGCCATCCCGAGGACGAGCAGTTGCGCGCCGCGGTGCAACTGCTGCTGGCGACGGGCGATGCAACCTATGCCGAACGCGTCGAAGCCTTGTGGCCGGCGATCGACCAGCGCTTCGCGTCCAACGCCGCCATCGCCGTGGCCGCGCTGCCGAAGATGGATGCCGGGTTCCGCACGAAGCTGCGCAGGCGCGCCGAGGCCTATCATCGGGAACGCGCGGAGACGGTGTCGGAGAACCCGTACGGCGTGCCGATCACGCGCGGCGGCTGGGCCGGCAATGGCGCCGTGATCGGCATGGCCAGCACCAACTACGCGCTGCATGGCGCGTTCCCGGACCTGTTCGACATCGAGCCGACGCTGCAGGGCCTGAACTACCTCTACGGCACCCATCCCGATTCGAACATCTCGTTCGTGTCGGCGGTGGGCGCGAAGTCGAAGCAGGTGGCCTACGGCATGAACCGCGCCGACTTCTCGTTCATCGCCGGCGGCATCGTGCCCGGGGTGCTGGTGCTCAAGCCGGACCTGCCTGAGAACAAGGAGGACTGGCCGTTCTTCTGGGGCCAGAACGAGTACGTGATCGACATGGGCGCGCGCTACCTCTACCTCGTGCACGCGGCGCAGGCGCTGCTGGCGAAGCCGTAGCGCCGAGGGGATGATCGCGATGGCGACGTGTGGCCGTCGGCGGCGGGCGGCTTTCGAAGCTGTCATCCGGAGCGCAGCGAGGCATCTCGCCGGCAGTCGCGGACTTGCAGATCCCTCGCTGCGCTCGGGATGACAGGGACGGGCGCGGCCCGGGGATCAGCCCGGATAGCCGCCGAGCAGGGCGAACAGCAGGGCCAGCACCAGCGCCGCGCGCAGCAGCAGCATGCCTGCCTGGTCGCCGAGCTTGCGGAACATCGAGTCTGGGAGGCGCGGGTCGGGAAATCGCATGACGGCGGTACGGGGCAGGGCTCTGGTGAGGCAGGGTCGATGAATGACTAGCAGGACTCGTGCCTGCCCGATCCGCGACCGCCAGCGCGTTCCCGGTGCCCGGAAGTGACGATCCGCGTCGCTTCCGGGCCGGCCGCCACGTCGATTTGCGACGCGCCGCCCGCACAGCCTGCGCGACCCCGGCCCCGGTGCGCGCAAGCCCGCCCAAAGCAAAAGCCCCCTTGCGGGGGCCCTGGCGTGCGATCTGGCGGGGAGGGGGGGATTCGAACCCCCGAGGCGCTATAAACGCCTGCCTGATTTCGAGTCAGGTACATTCAACCGCTCTGCCACCTCCCCGGAATGCGGGTGTTGCGCGGTCCCGGCACTGAACGCCGGGGGCGCAATCATACGGGCCGGGGTCCCGGCGGACAAGGCGCGGCGGGTAGACTAGGCGGCCCGATTCGCCGCAGGTTGCCGCCCATGTCCGAGATTTCCGTGCCCGTGTCGTTCGGCGAGTTGCTGGACAAGATCGCGATCCTGCAGATCAAGTCCGAGCGCATGTCCGACCCGGCCAAGCTCGCCAACGTGCGCAACGAGCTGGATGCGCTGGAAACCACCTGGATGGCGCACCCGGCCGCCGGCCACGACATCGTCAAGCTGCGCGCCGATCTCAAGGCGGTCAACGAGCGGCTTTGGGTGATCGAGGACGACATCCGCATCAAGGAGAAGGCGCAGGCCTTCGACGACGAATTCATCAAGCTCGCGCGCAGCGTGTATTTCGAGAACGACACCCGCGCCCGCATCAAGAAGGACATCAACCTCGCGCTGGGCTCGGCCTACGTCGAGGAGAAGTCGTACCAGGACTACGGCAGCGGGTCCGGCGCCTAGGCCATGAGCTGAGGTGGTTTTCCGGTGATGTGAGGGCCTCGCTCGCCGCCGGCAGGCCCGGCGGCGAGCATGTCCCTGATGGCCGGTTTTGGGTCAGCGCTGCTGGTAGTGCGCGCCATCCCAAGTTCGCCGATGCTCGAACCCTCGGCCCTCCATGTGGATGTCATGGAAGCCGTTGGTCTTCGAGGCGAGGATCGTGGCCGGCTCGAAGCTGTTGCCGATCGAATGCGGGAAGCCCGGTTCCGCCGGCGGCGCATGGCCGCGAGCCGTTCCCATCAGGAAGTAGGTCGGACAGCCGGACGACATGCACTCCGCCTTGGTGGAGGCGCGGAACAGCAGTTCCGGATGGCCGTCTCCGTTCAGGTCAAAGGTCTCCACCATGAACACGGAGGCGTCCACGGGGTCCGGCGGGCGACCGTCCATGACGGCCATTTCGCGTTCGTCCTCGGTCAATCTCTCGATCAAGTCGCCGATATTGGCCCTGATCGTGTCGAACTGCTTCGGCGTCGCCGCAGTCTCGAACGACAAGACGGTCTGCGCGAATGCACTGGCCGGCAACCACAGGGCGAGCGCGAGCAGGCAAGGAAATGGACGCATGCGTTTGGGCCTCACCATGTCGTGACGTACCTTCTGGCGAACGTGCCTTGATGCGTGGGCCGGCCAATGACCTCCGCGTGAGCCCCTGGTTCGCGCGCCCTCGACATCGCACCGGGCCTGGCGGAGGTTTCCAGACACCGTCGGATCAGTTTCCGTGCCCGGCGTCGGCGCGATAGCGCTCGAACGCGGCGATGGCGTCGTCCACCGTCACCAGGTCCATCACGTCGTCGAACTCGATCTTGGTGCCCCACTTGAGCTCGCCCGCGGGCTTGTGCAGGTATTTGCGCGCGGCGTCGTCGTAGCGGTCCACGCAGTAGCGGCGGTCGGAGTAGGGGCCGCTGCGCGCCGGGTTGCTGGCCGCGTGCAGGCCTAGCACCTTCGTGCCCATGGCGTTGGCGATGTGCATGGGGCCGGAGTCGGGCGTCATCACCAGGTCGGCGCGTTCGAGCAGGGCGGGCAGCTGCTTCAGCGTGTCCTTGCCGACGAGGTCGAGCGCGGGTGCGCGCATCGCGGCGAGGATCGCGTCGGTGGTGTCGCGTTCGAGCGCGCTGCGGCCGCCGCACAGCACGATGCGCCAGCCCTGGGCGGCGGCGTGGTCGGCCACCGCGGCGTAGCGTTCGGCACGCCAGTTGCGGCGCACGTGGCTGGAGCAGGGCGAGACCAGCAGGGTCGGCGCGTCATCGGTCGGCCATTGCGCGGCGGCCCACTCGCGCGCTTCGCCGGGCACGGGCATGTCCCAGCCGACGGCGGCCTGGCGCAGGCCCAGCGGTTCGCAGAAGCTGCCGATGGCGTCCAGCACGTGGATGCCGGGGCGGTCGGGGATGCGTTCGTTGATGAACAGGCCGTGCAGGTCCTTCGCCCGCGCGCGGTCGTAGCCGATGCGCCGTTGCGCCGGCAGGAACGCCGAGAGCAGGTTGGCGCGCGCAGCGACCTGCATCTGCAGCAGGGCGTCGAAACGCCGGCCCTGCAGCCCGCGCCGCAGCGCCCGCATCCCGGCCAGGCCGGTTTTCTTGTCGTAGACGAGGAATTCGACGCCGGCCAGGCCCTCCAGCAGGCGCTGTTCCCCCTTGCCGATCACCCAGGTGAGCGTGACGTCCGGCCAGGCCGCGCGCAGCGTGCGGATCAGTGGCAGCACATGGGTCACGTCTCCCAGCGCCGACAGGCGCAGCAGGCAGATCGAGCGGGGCGCGGCGGGCGGTTGGGTCACGGCTTGGTAGACTCGCAGGATGGCCGCGTTCGACGCCACTGAAAGCCTGACGCCCTTCCACGACGATCGTGGCAGCGGGGAATACGGCGCGATTCTGTTCGACTCGACGCAGTTGCGGCAAGTCGATCCGCGCTGGTTCGATCCGCAGCAGTGGGGCATGCGCGCCCAGCAGGTGCAGGGCAGCGGCCGCGGCGGGGCCTGGTTCATCGAGGCCAGCCATGGGCCCTGCGTGCTGCGCCAGTACCTGCGCGGCGGGCTGGCGGCCAAATTCAGCCGCGACCGCTACCTCTGGCGCGGGGCCGAGCGCGTCCGCAGCTTCGCCGAGTACCGCCTGCTGCGCGAACTGCTGCACCGCAAGTGCCCGGTGCCGCGCCCGGTGGCCGCCTGCTACCTGCGTTCGCGCTTCAGCTACCGCGCCTGGATCATCGTCGAGCGCCTGCGCGGCGTGCGCGCGCTGGCCGACCTGGCGGCCGAACTGGGTGCCGCAGCCCCCTGGGCGAGTGCCGGCCGGCTGGTGGCGCGCTTCCACCGCGAGGGCCTCGACCATGCCGACCTCAACGCCAACAACCTGCTGTTCGACGAAACGGGCAAGGGCTGGATGATCGATTTCGACCGCAGCACCATGCACGTGCCCGACACCGGTTGGCGCATGCGCAACCTGTCGCGGCTGCAGCGCTCGCTGCTGAAGCTGCGCGGCGCGCGCAGCGAGGAGGCGGTGAATGCCGACTTCGCCACGCTGCGCGCCGCCTACGACGCGCGCTGGGCAAAGGGGAACTGACCGCATGTGGTCGCTGCGCTTCCACGGCGTCGGCAACGCCTCTGCGACCGAACTCGGTTCGCCGATGGCCACGATCGAGCGCGACGGCGCGCCTTGGCTGACCATCGACTGCGGCGGCGAGGGCCTGACCGCGTTCCTCGCGCACTACGGCGAGCCGCCGCGGGCGCTGTTCGTCACCCACACCCACCTCGACCACGTCGGCGGGTTCGAGCGCCTGTTCGTGTCGGAGTATTTCGATTCAGCGCGCCGCGGACGCATGCCGCTGTACGTGCCGGCCAGCGTGGTGCCGCTGCTGCACGAGCGCGTGGGCGCGTATCCGAACGTGCTGGCCGAAGGGGGCGCGAATTTCTGGGACGCCTTCCGCGTGATCCCGGTGGGCGATGCGTTCTGGCACGACGGCCATCGCATCGAGGTGTTCCCGGTCCGGCACCACTGGCCGGAGACGGCGTATGGCCTACGCCTGCGCGGCTGCGTCGTCTGGACCGGCGACACCCGGCCGATTCCCGAGATGCTGCGTCGGCATGCCGATGCCGCTGAACTGATCGCGCACGATTGCGCGCTGCACGGCAATCCTTCGCACAGCGGCATCGACGACCTGGAACGCGAGTACGACGCGCAGGTGCTGTCGCGCTGCGTGCTGTACCACTACGCCTCGGCTGCGGATGGCGAAGCGCTGGCCGCGCGCGGCTACCAGGTCGCGCATCCGGGCGAGGTGTTCGCGCTGGCGGAACCCGCCGCGCCGCCGGTGTCCGGCGCATGAGCGCACGACCGCAACCGCTGGCGCTGCCGCTCGACCGCCTCGGCCGCCCGCTGCGCGACCTCCGGCTGTCGGTGATCGACGCCTGCAACTTCCGCTGCGGCTACTGCATGCCGGCCGACCAGGTGCCGGACGACCACGGCCTCGACGCGGCCTCGCGCCTGTCGTTCGACGAGATCGAGGTGCTGGCACGCGCCGCCGCGCGCGTGGGCGCGACCAAGCTGCGCATCACCGGCGGCGAACCGCTGCTACGCAAGGGTTTGCCGGACCTGGTGGCGCGACTGGCGCGCATCGAGGGCATCGACGACCTCGCCATGACCACCAATGGTGCGTTGCTCGCAAGGCACGCACGTGCGCTGCGCGAGGCCGGCTTGCGCCGACTCACCATCAGCCTCGATGCGCTGGATCCGGCGCTGTTCCACGAACTGTCCGGCAACCGCGGCGACATCGGCGACGTGCTGGCCGGCATCGCTGCCGCCGGGCAGGCCGGTTTCGGCAGCCTCAAGATCAATTGCGTGGTGCAGCGCGGCGTCAACGAGGACGAAGTGCTGCCGCTGGTCGAGCATTTCCGCGGCAGCGGGCACGTGCTGCGCTTCATCGAATACATGGACGTGGGCACCTGCAACGGCTGGCGGCGCGATCGGGTGGTGCCGTCGGCCGAGTTGCGCGACCGCATCCATGCGCGCTGGCCGCTGCACGCGCTCGACGCCCACTATCGCGGCGAAGTGGCCGAGCGCCATGCATTCGATGACGGCGCGGGCGAGGTGGGTTTCGTCAGTTCGGTCACAGCGCCGTTCTGCGGCGATTGCCACCGCGCGCGTGTATCCGCCGACGGCCGCCTGTACACCTGCCTGTTCTCGGCCAGCGGCATCGATCTGCGCGCCGACATCGGGCAGGGCGAGGTGGCCCTGTCGGAACGCCTGTCGGCGCTGTGGGGCGCGCGCGCCGACCGCTACAGCGAACTGCGCGGCAGCGAGCGCGCCTCGGCGCGGCATGTCGAAATGTTCCTGGTGGGAGGCTGAGCGATGGCCATGCGCAAGGCGCTGCCGGCGGTCAATCCGGATGCCTACGTTGCGGTGCTCTCGGGTTGGCGGCGCGGGCTCGTCGAGCAACTGCGCGACGCGGCACGTGTCCCCGCGAGAATCGTGGAGACGATCAAGTGGGGGCACCTGGTGTACGTGCTGGGCGGTCCGGTCTGCCTGGTGCGCGCCGAGGACGCTCGCGTGCTGTTCGGGTTCTGGCGAGGTCGCCAGCTGCGCGGGATCGAGCCACGGCTCAAGCCCGGAGGCAAGTACGACATGGCGACGCTCGAGCTGCGCGAGGGCGACACCCTGTCCGCCGCCACGGCGCGCAAGCTGGTGGCCGAAGCGGTGCGCCTGAACCGCGCATTGGGCGATCCGACCGCGGTCGCAGCTGCATCGAGGCAAGGCACATGACGATGACGCGGGCGAAGGCGCGCCCGAAAGCGCTCACCCACCTCGACGACGCCGGTCGTCCGGCGATGGTCGACGTCTCCGGCAAGGCCGTCACGGCGCGGCAGGCCGTCGCGGAATGTCGCGTTCGTTTTCCCGCGGAGGTCGCGGCACAGCTGCGCAAGTCCGGCCTGCGCAGCGCCAAGGGCGGCATCGTCGAGACCGCCGTGATCGCCGGCACCATGGCGGTCAAGCGCACGCACGAGTTGATCCCGTTCTGCCACCCGCTGCCGATCGACGGGGTGAAGCTGTCGATCGACTGGCAGGGCGAGCGCGAGCTGCGGATCGAATGCCTGGTCAAGACCATGCACCGCACCGGCGTGGAGATGGAGGCGCTGACCGGCGCCACGGTCGCGGCGTTGACGGTGTACGACATGTGCAAGGCGCTGTCGCATGCCATCGTGCTGGGCCCGGCGAAGCTGCTGGGCAAGCGTGGCGGCAGGCGCGATGTGGGGAGGGTGGGCTGATGGCGCAGGTGTCGCTGCTGTACTTCGCCAGCCTGCGCGATGCCGCCGGCATGGCCTCCGAAGCGGTCGAAACGCAGGCGCCTGCGCTTTCGGCACTGTACGAGGAGCTGCGCCAGCGCCACGGCTTCGCGCTCGACGTGGACCGCCTGCGCGTCGCGGTGGACGGAGAGTTCGCGCGCTGGGAGGACGCCGTGCGCGACGGCAGCGAGGTGGCCTTCATCCCGCCGGTGTCGGGCGGATGAGCGATGCGTCCGCGAAGCGGTTCGCGATCTCCGGCGATCCGATCGATGCAGCCGCGCTGCGCGCGCGCCTGTTGCATGACCAGGCCGGCGCGTTCGCCGCATTCGAGGGCTGGGTGCGCAACCACAACGAAGGCCGACCGGTCGGCGGCCTGCACTATGAGGCCTACACCGCGCTGGCGGAGGCCGAGGGCGAGCGGATCGTGCGCGAGGCGCTGGAGCGGTCCGGCGCACTCGATGCCTGCTGCGTGCATCGCGTCGGCGAGCTCGCCATCGGGGACATGGCGGTGTGGGTGGGCGTGAGTGCCGCGCACCGCGGCGTGGCGTTCGACACCTGCCGCTGGATCATCGACGAAGTGAAATCCCGCGTCCCGATCTGGAAGCATGAGCGCTATCTGGACGGCCAGTCGGACTGGCTGCATCCGGGCCGCGCCGAATGAAGGCATCCGTTTCCGCGAGCCTGCACCGTCGCCACGGGCGACAACTAATGAGCTGCATATGCCTTGGGGCCAGGTCGATCAGCGCCGTCTCAGGCTTGTCGGTCAGCCAGAGGTCACCATGAAGCGCTTTTCTTCGCTCGTGCGGGGTCTGGCGCTCTCCCTGCCATGTTCGGCCGAACGCGGACGCGGCAAACGGCTGGTGCGCGGCAAGCGCAACGACACCCTCTGGCCCTTGTTCCAGGATGACGGGCGCAAGCCCGGTGAAGTCAACTGTGGCGGCCGGTCCGCGCGAGATGAAGGTGCCGTTCCAGGGACGCCATGCGATGGTTCCGGGCGCGCGCGATTGAACGGGCCGCTGCGCGTGTCCGGGCTGGCGTTGGCCTGCGTCTTGATGCTGCCTGCCTGCCGCCATGCGCCGGTCGCGGAGACGCCCGCGGTGGGCAGCGTCGGCGTGTCGCTGGTGACGCCCCCCGCGGGCGCGACGCGGATGCAGCTGGATGCCAGCCAAGCGTTCGTGTTCCCGAACCTGGTCGATCCCGTGGCGATGCCGGCGTATCCGCAAGACCTGTTGCCGCTGCGCCTGGCGCCGGTGGAACTGTGCGTGGACGTGACGATCTCGGGCGAGGGCCTGGTTTCGGAGGCGACGCGCCGCGTCGACGACGATTGTCCGGACCCGGCGGACGCGCACGCTGCGCGATTCGCCGATGCCGTGCTCGAGGCGGTGCGGGCGTGGACCTACGATCCCGCCCTGGTCTGCCGCACGCCCGATGGCCGCCCGTCCGCGGATGCCTGCGCGGAGGCCGATGCGGTGGAAACACCAACCGCGCTGCGCCTGTCCTACGCCTTCGTGTTCACCCAGGAGGACGGCCGGCCCTCGGTACGCCTGCGCGAGGGCAAGCCGGCAGGGCAATGAGCCGCGCCGGATGAATCTTCCCGTTTCGCCGTTGTTGCACCGTCGCCACGGGCGAAGGCAGCGACTTGCCGCGCATCGATGCTGCCGGAAATGGCGATGGCCGCGCCAGATGAATCTTCCCGTTTCGTGTTTGTTGCACCGTCGCCACGGGCGAAGGCACCGACTTGCCGCGTATCGATGTTGCTGGAAATGGCGATGGCCCCGCCGGCTGGCCTCGGCACCCGCATCGACCGATACCGTTGCTGCCTTCCGGCCCTGGCGGGGTTTTCGATCTAGCGTCGCGAGGGGCCGACGGGGCCACCATAGGGGTGCGCCGTGTCTGGCGCTGTGATCGTCGGCTTCTGGCCGACGATCATGGGCGCGCATCTTAACAGGTCGTCGTGATTCTGATCGGGGATTCACTCGGGCCATCCATGGCCCTCGCCCCTGCAGGGCAGCCTTCGGCTGTGCAGATCGGTTGGCCCGGCCCTGGCGCGCAGCGCTCGCGCGTTCGCCGATGCGCGCGCCAGTGGCGCGCGAGCGACATCGGCTCACCCTGCCGATCTGTCGAACCCGCGCGCCTTCTCTTCCGCCGTCTCTCCGCCAGATACGCAAAACGCCCCTTTCGGGGCGCTTCACGTATCTGGCGGAGAGAGCGGGATTCGAACCCGCGAAGCGCGGTTTAGACGCTTACACACTTTCCAGGCGTGCTCCTTCAACCACTCGGACACCTCTCCGGGATTCCCCGGCAGGCGGCAGCCGGCCGCACGCAGGGGCACGAATTCTAGCGGCGGAGGGCCTGTACCACAACCGAAGCGGCCGGTGGCCGGCGATTCAGGGGCGCGTGAGCGCGCTTCAGCCAGCGCGCGGGCAATCTTCGGCCCGGCGCGGCACAATGGGCGCATGTCCTACCTCGTCCTCGCCCGCAAGTGGCGCCCCCGGCGGTTCGCCGAGCTGGTGGGCCAGGAGCACGTGGTCCGCGCGCTGACCAACGCCCTCGATTCGGGCCGCGTCCACCACGCCTACCTGTTCACCGGCACCCGCGGCGTCGGCAAGACCACCATCGCCCGCATCTTCGCCAAGAGCCTGAACTGCGAGAGGGGCACGGGCGCGGACCCGTGCGGCGAATGCGAGACCTGCCTGGCGATCGACGCCGGCCGTTACATCGACCTGCTGGAGATCGACGCGGCGTCGAATACCGGCGTTGACAACGTCCGCGACCTGATCGACAACGCGCAGTACATGCCCTCGCGCGGTCGCTACAAGGTCTACCTGATCGACGAAGTCCACATGCTGTCCAAGCCGGCGTTCAACGCGCTGCTGAAGACGCTGGAGGAGCCGCCGGAGCACGTGAAGTTCCTGTTCGCGACCACCGATCCGGAGAAGCTGCTGGTCACGGTGCTGTCGCGCTGCCTGCAGTTCAACCTCAAGCGGCTGGACGAGGAACAGATCCGCGGCCAGGTCGAGAAGATCCTCGCCGCCGAGGGCATCGCGTCCGAAGCGGGCGCGGTGCGGCAGATCGCCAGGGCCGCCGATGGCAGCCTGCGCGACGGCCTGTCGCTGCTCGACCAGGCGATCGCCTATACCGGCGGCAGTCTCTCCGATGCCGGGGTGGCGACGATGCTGGGCACGGTCGACCGCACCCGCGTCGGCGCGCTGCTCGATGCACTCGCGGCGGGCGACGGCGGCCGCCTGATGGCCGAGGTCTCGGCGCTGGCGGAGTTCTCGCCGGACTGGTCGGGCGTGCTCGACGCGCTCGCCGAGGCGCTGCATCGCATCCAGGTGAAGCAACTGGTGCCGGGCGCGGAGGTCGGCGCCGACGGCATCGACCTCGAGTCGCTGGCGCCGTCGCTGCGGCCCGAAGTGGTGCAGCTGTGGTACCAGATGGCGCTGAACGGACGTCGCGACCTTTCGCTGGCGCCCAGCCCGCGCGCCGGGTTCGAGATGAGCCTCTTGCGCATGCTGGCGTTCCGTCCGGCGGAGGCAGGCGTGCAGGGACTGGCCGCACCGGTTGCGAGGGCCGGGGGCGCGGCGGCGGCGCGGGCCGCGCTGGAGGCCGATGCCGCCAGGCCGGCGGCGCGTGGCGCCCCGTCCGCGGACGCGCGCCCGGTCGAAGCGCGGCCGATCGAAGCGCGGCCGATCGAAGCGCGGCCGGCGGATGCGGCGGCGCCTGACGCGGGTTCCGTGGACGCGCATCCCGCACCGCCGGTGGCAGCACCAGCGCGCGTTGCCGAGCAGACACCCGGGCCGGTGCGTGCGCAGGCCGCTGCGCCGCCGGTCGAACTCGATGCCGCGCGCTGGCTCGACCTCGTCGGCGGTCTCGGGCTGGGCGGACCGGTGCGTGAACTCGCCGCGCATGCGTCGTTCGTCTCCTGGCACGGGGGCGTGCTGCGCCTGTCGCTGCCCGCGAGCGACGACCACCTCAAGGCCGACGGCCTGGTGGCGCAGCTGGCGGACGCGCTGGCGCCGGCGCTGGGCGCGAAGCCGCAGCTGCGATTCGATGCGGGCGCGCCCGCAGGCGAGACCCTGCACACGCGCGTGGAGCGCCAGCGCGACGAACGCCAGGCGGCGGCCGAAAGCGCATTCCTGGCCGACCCGCACGTGCAGCGCCTGATCCGCCAGCAGGGCGCCAAGCTGGTGCCCGATTCCATCCGACCATTCGACGAAGCCTAGGACACGAACATGCGTGGAAACATCGCCCAGCTGATGCAGCAGGCGCAGAAGATGCAGGAGAACATGCAGCGCGTGCAGCAGGAGATCGCCGCGATGGAAGTCACCGGCAGCGCCGGTGGCGGCATGGTCAGCGTGACCCTGTCCGGCAGCAAGGAATGCCGCAAGGTGCGCATCGATCCGAGCGTGCTCTCCGATCCGGAAATGACCGAAGACCTGATCGCGGCCGCGTTCAACGACGCATCGAACAAGATCGACGCCGCCTCCAAGGACAAGATGGCCGGTGCCACCGCGGGCATGCCGCTGCCGCCGGGGATGAAATTGCCGTTCTGACGCGGTTCCTTCTCCCGCGCGCGGGAGTAGGTGCCGAAGGCGGATGAGGGCGTTTTTCCCGGCCGGATTCCCGGGCCGATCGCTTCAGTGCACCCGACACCCATGTCCAGTTCCCTCCTCGAACAACTGATCGAAGCCTTCCGCGTGCTGCCGGGCGTGGGCCAGAAGACCGCGCAGCGGATGGCCTACCACGTGCTCGAGCGCGAGCGCGACGGCGGCCGGCGCTTGGCGACGGCGCTGTCCGACGCGGTGGAGCGCATCGGCCACTGCGCGCGTTGCCGCGACTTCAGCGAGGCCGAGGTCTGCGCCACCTGCGCCAGCGCGTCGCGCGATGGGCACCAGCTGTGCGCGGTGGAGTCTCCGGCCGACCGCCTGGCGATCGAACAGGCCACCGGCTATCGCGGCCTGTACTTCGTGCTGCAGGGGCGGCTGTCGCCACTGGACGGGATCGGCCCGCGCGAGATCGGCCTCGACCGGCTGGCCGAACGCCTGCAGGAGGGCGAGGTGCAGGAACTGATCATCGCCACCAACCCGACCGTGGAGGGCGAGGCGACCGCGCACTACCTTGCGCAGCTCGCGCGCCAGCACGGCGTGAAGCCGAGCCGGCTGGCGCACGGCGTACCGCTGGGGGGCGAGCTGGAGTACGTGGATCGCGGCACCCTGTCGCATGCCTTCGGATCGCGCAGCGAGATGGCTTGAATGCCGGGAATCGGGAATCGGGAATCGGGAATCGGGAATCGGGAATCGGGAGTCGGGAGTCGGGAGTCGGGAGTCGGGAGTCGGGAGTCGGGAGTCGGGAGTCGGGAGTCGGGAGTCGGGAGTCGGGAGTCGAGAGTCGGGAAAGCGGGCTCCTCGATGGCCGGGACACGGGTGTCGGGCCCTGCTGTCGTCCCTCACGGCGTCCGGGATGACAATCCGCTAGGCTTTGCCGCGTCGCAAGTCCATCACGGTCGGCCCATGTCCACCCTCTTCCACAAGATCATCCGCCGCGAGATTCCCGCCGACATCGTGTTCGAGGACGAACACCTGATCGCGTTCCGCGACATCGCGCCGCAGGCGCCGGTGCACGTGCTGTTCGTGCCCAAGGACACCTTCGCCACCCTCAACGACGTCCCCGCCGATCGGCCCGAGGTCATCGGCCGGCTCGCGGTCGCGGCGGCGAACTACGCCAAGGCGCAGGGCTTCGACGAGGACGGCTACCGCATCGTCATGAACTGCAATGGCGACGGCGGCCAGACCGTGTTCCAGGTGCACCTGCACCTGCTGGCCGGCGCGCCGCTCGGCCGGTTCGGCACGCCCGCATGAAAAACGCCCGGCAGGGCCGGGCGTTCCAGAAAAGCCGGACAATCCGGGCGCTTACCACCAACCCCACCACGGCCACGGCTCGGGACGCGTGATCACGTTGACCGTGTCGCGCTTGGGCCACAGGTAGACCACGTCGGCGGCGACCTTCGGGAAGCGGTAGTCGTACTCGCCGATGCGGCGGTTCTCGTACCCCTCGATGCGACCGGTGAAGGTCACTTCGCGGTTGTTCTCGAACACGGCCGGGTCGTAGAAACCGGCGCGGCAGGCGATGAAGCGGCCGTTGGTGTCGTCGCTCGACCAGTACGGACGGCCGGTGGCGGTCAGGCGGGTGGAGATCATCTCGAAGCAGGTCACGTTCGCGCGCGGCTCGACCTGCACGATGCGTCCGCCCCAGCGCACCATCGCGTTGGTCTGGTCGGTTTCCATCGCGGCGTGCGGGGTGATCTCGACGAACGCACCCTGCAGCGGCTTGGGTTGCGAGGCGCAGGCGGCCAGCAGCAGCGTCGCCAGGGCGGGAAGGATCAGGCGGGAAGTCATCGCGGCGGCTCCATGCATTCGGATCAAACGTTCGGACAGGACATTCGGATCAGGCGGGACGATGCCTGCGCAGGTCGCGGACCAGCGGGCGTGGATCCTCCCCGCCATCCGTGCGCCGAGCGTAGCGCCATTCGACGAAACGCGCGCTGAGCGTCCGCAGGGTGTCGGCGTCCGCCGGGCGGGCGGCGGCGACGCGCTCGGTCCAGCGCAGGGCCGGCTCGTGCAGGGCGCGCGCCAGGCCGAACCGGGCGTAGCGCCGGCCCAGCCGGTGCCAGGCGCGCAGGACCGGGTCGCCGCGGCGTTCGCCGCGCGCGGTCAGCCACAGCATCCACGCCAGTGCCAGCACGGTGCAGGCGGCGAACAGCGCCACCAGCTTGCGTGCATCCAGCGAACGCAGGCCGAGCGGGCGCAGCAGGGCCTGCTGGCGGTTGGCGTCGAATCCCAGAACGAGGTCGTTCCAGCCGCGGCGCAGCCAGTCACCCACGTCGAGCATCGGCAGCACCCCCGGCAGTGCGCGGAAGCCGCCGCCGGCGCGGTCGTCGATGGTGTCGTAGATACGCTCCGGCGCCACTGCCGCGGTCGGGTCCACCCGCACCCAGCCGCGGCCGTCGAGCCAGACCTCGGCCCAGGCATGGGCGTCCTGGTTGCGCACGATCCAGTAACCGCCGAACGGGTTGCGATAGCCGCCGGCATAGCCGGTGACCACGCGCGAGGGGATGCCGGCGGCGCGCATCAGGATCACGAAGGCCGAACTGAAATGCTCGCAGAACCCCTGCTTCCATTCGAACAGGAATTCGTCGGCGGTGTGGCGGCCGGGCAGGGGCGTTTCGAGGGTGTAGCCGAACCCGGCGCGGACCATGTCAAGCGCACGCTCGACGATCGCCGCGTCGTTGCCCGGCCCGTTCTCGCGGCGCCACCGCTGCGCGAGCGCCACCGTGCGCGGGTTGTAGCCGTCGGGCAGGCGCAGGGCGCTCTGGCGGATCATCAGTGGCAGCTTCGGTTCGAACGTGGCGGGCGGCGCTGCCTGCATGCGCCAGCGCGTGACCGATGACAGCGGCGCACTGACCTGGAGGCTCCGGTCCCAGGCCAATCGGGCGCCGTCAGGCGCATCGGTGGCCAACTCGAGCGCGACCAGCGTGCGTCGGTCGGTCGGTTCCACTTCGACTTCGTAGTCCCATCGGGTCGTGCCCAGCGTGGCGGGAGGAGGCGGGATGTCCTGCAGCCAGCGCGATCGCGTCCAGCTGCGGCCATCGAAGTCCATCAGTACGGGACCACGCCAGTACAGCTCCGATGATGCGGGCCTGTCGCCGAAGAACGTCACGCGCAAGGCGGGGCGATCGTCGCCCATCAGGTCGACCCACTCGCCCGGCGTCATCTCGTCCGACAGCCCCGGCCGCGACAGCGCCCGTTCCGGCACGCCCCACATGGGCGAGGCCACGCGCGGGAACAGCCAGAATGCGGCCAGCGCCAGCGGCAGGCCCACGGCGACCAGCCGGCCGACGCCGAGCAGGTGCCGCCACGGCGTCGCCGGGCGCGCGTCGCCCGATTCCTGCGTGGACAGCTGCAGCAGCGCGGCCAGCGCGAGGACGGCGCCGCCGAGTCCGAGCAGCAGCGACAGCGGGCCCTGGTCGAGCAGGAAGGTGGAGAACGGTGCGAACAACGCAAAGCCGAGCAGGCTGCGCGCATCGCGCAGCGTCGACAGTTCACCCGGCTTGATCGCCAGCATCGCCGCCAGCAGCAGGCAGGCAGTGTCGCGGCCCAGGCGGAAGCCGGACAGGGCCAGCACCGCGCCGACCAGCGACAGCGCCAGCAGGAAGCGCAGCCAGGCCGGAAGCGGGCGGCGCCAACCCAGTACGGCGACCACGACGCCCAACGCCACGATCGCCAGCGCGGCCGACGCCGGCAGCTGCGGCAGCAGCGGCAGCAGGCAGGCCGCCGCCGCGACCAGCGACCAGCGCCGCGCGGACGCCGACAGCGGTGGCGATTCAGCGCGCGCCATCGCCGGGCGCCTCCTTCGGCAGCAGTGCCAGCGCGCGCAGGCAGGCGTGCCGATGCGCCGGGCCGCTGGACGGGCCGAGCGCGGGCTGGCCCGGCAACTGCAGCCGGTAGCGCCGCGCACCGCGCTCGGCGGCATCCACCCACCCGGCCAGGCGGCGGATGCGCTCCTCGTGGCGCAGCGCGCCGAGCGCGTGCCAGTCGAGCACCACGTCGGCGCCGAGGGGCTGTTCGAACTCGCGCACCAGCAGCGCATCGCGTCGTGCCGAGGCCTTCCACGCGACCGCGCGCCGGCTGTCGCCACGACGCCAGTCGCGCAGGTGGTGGGCGTCATCACCGGCCGCGTGCAGCCTCGACTGCAGCTGCGCGCCGCTGCCCTCGGGCAACGGCGGCACGTGCGGTTCGGGCGACGGATACACCAGCAGGGGCGCATCCGCCCAGGCGTAGGCCCAGGCCCGTGCCAGCCCGAGCGGGCGCGTGGTCGACAGGCGCAGGCGCCCCGGATCGAGCCAGCCGCGGACGTGGGTGGGCAGCGGCAGCACCGCTTCGCCCGCACCCTCGTCCAGCGACAGCGTGGCGCCGGCCTCGGCGGTCTCCACGCGCAGGCCGCGACGCTCGCGCCCGGGCGCGGCGCGGACATGCACGCGCAGTTGCAGTGGCGTGCCGGCGGGCACCGGTTCGGCGCCGATCGCGTGCACTTCCAGGCCGCTGAGCTGCAGGTGCGCGTGCAGCAGGCTGGCGATCGCCGCGCCGACCAGCAGCAGGCACAGCAGCAGGGCGGGATTGTTGTTGTAGTTCAGCGCGCCGATGCCCATCGTCGCCAGCAGCACGGTGAAGAACAGGCCGAATTTGGTCGGCAGCACGTAGATGCGCCTGCGGTCGAAACGGGTCGGCAGCGCACCCGGGTTGCGCCGTCTCGCCCAGGCGTCGAACCGCGCGCGCGCGCGCCTGCGCAGCGCCGCCAGCATCGCTCAGTCCACCGGGACGTCGCGCAGGATCGACGCCGCCAGCGTGGCGCCATCGCCGGCTTCGCTCTCCGGCACCAGGCGGTGGGACGCCACGGCGCCGAACAGCGCCTGCACGTCGTCGGGCACCACGTGCGGCCGGCCGAGCAGCATCGCGTAGGCGCGCGCGGCGCGCAGCAGGGCGATGCCCGCGCGCGGCGAGAGGCCCACGCGCACGCCGGCGGCGTGGCGGCTGCGGGTGAGCAGCGCCTGCACGTAGGCGACCAGCGCGTCGCTGGCATGGATGCCCTCCACGCCCTGGCGCAGGCGCAGCACGTCGTCGGCGCCGAGCACGGGCACGGCCTGCGCGATCAGGTCGCGGCGGTCGCGGCCCGACAGCAGCTCGCGCTCGGCGTGCTCGTCCGGATAGCCCAGGGTGAGCCGCAGCAGGAAGCGGTCGAGCTGCGAATCGGGCAGGGGATAGGTACCCGACAGGTCCACCGGGTTCTGGGTGGCGATGACGAAGAACGGATCCGGCAGGCGGTGCGTGGTGCCGTCCACCGTCACCTGGTGTTCGGCCATCGCTTCCAGCAGTGCACTTTGCGTGCGCGGCGGCGCGCGGTTGATCTCGTCGGCCAGCAGCACGTTGGCGAACACCGGGCCCGGATGGAACTCGAAGCGCCGCGCCTGGGCATCGAAGATCGACACGCCGACGATGTCCGACGGCAGCAGGTCGGAGGTGAACTGCACGCGCTGGAATCCAAGCCCCAGCGTCGCCGCGAGCGCGTGCGCCAGCGTGGTCTTGCCCAGCCCGGGCAGGTCCTCGATCAGCAGGTGTCCGTTCGACAACAGCGCCGCGAACGCGAGCCGCACTTCATGCGCCTTGCCAAGCACGAAGCCGTTGACCTGCGCCTGCGCGGCGTCCAGCGCGTCGCGGTCGCGGTCGGTTAGCATGATCGGATGCGGGGCGGCGGTCACGGCGCTCTCCTGGTGGAGGCTTCGAGTGTAGCGGGGTTGCCAAGGCGTGCGGGAGCGGGGCATCGAACGCAGGACTTTCATCGCATTGTGGTCGGCGATCGTGCTGGTCAGGCTGCTGGTCGCCGCGCGGTTGCCGCTGTTCGTCGACGAGGCGTTCTACTGGCAGGAAAGCCGGCACCTGGCGTGGGCGTACTCCGACCTGCCGGGGCTGACCGCCTGGACGATCCGCCTTGGGGGCGCGCTGTTCGGCGACGGCGTGCTCGCGGCGCGCGCGCTGTTCCTCGTGGTCTCCGCGGCCTTGCCCTGGCTGGTGGTGCGCATCGCGATGCGCGAGTTCGATGCGCGCCATGCCTGGCTGGCCGGGTGCGCCGCGCTGCTGCTGCCGCTGTTCGGCACGCTCGGCGTGATGGCGCTGCCGGACGTGCTGCTGGCGCTGGCGACGCTGCTCAGCCTGGACGCACTGACCCGGATGCTGCGCGGCGTCGACCACGCCCATGCGGCGCAGCTCGCACTCGGCCTCGCCATCGGCGCGCTGAGCCACTATCGCTTCATCGCCGCGATCGGCGCCGGCTTCGTGGCGCTGCTGCTGGTGCGCGAGGGACGCGTGCTGCTGCGCGATCCGCGGGTACTGGTCGCGATCGCGTTCGGTGCCGCGGCCTGGATCCCGCTGCTGGCGTGGAACATCGAGAACGCCGAGGCCGGCCTGCGCTTCCAGCTCGTCGACCGGCATCCCTGGGCGCTGCACCCCGATGGCATCAGCTTCCTCGCGATCCAGGCGGTGCTGGTGACGCCGCTGCTGTTCGTCGCGCTGCTGCTTGCCGCGTGGCGTTGCCGCCGCTCGGACAACCCCGCGATCCGCCTGCTCGCGCTCTCCGGCGCTTGCGTGATCGCCGGGTTCTTCGTGCTGGGCTTCTTCGCCGACACCGAGCGCGTCAGCTTCCACTGGCCGCTGCCGGGCTACCTCGCCTTGCTGCCGCTGTTGCCGGCGGTGCTGGCCGGCTGGCCGCGCGCGTGGCGCGTAGCGACCTGGGCGCTGGCGGGGCTGGGATTGGTGGCGGTGCTCGGCTACTACGTCGCGGTGTCGCTGCCGGGGATCCGCGCGCAGAGCGCGGCGCTGAAATGGTATCCGTCGAATTTCGCCGGGTGGGACACGCTGGCCGACGAGGTGCGCACCGTGCGCGCGACGATGCCCGCGGGTACGCGACTGGTCGCGGACAACTTCAAGATCGGTGCCGAACTCGGCTTCGCGCTCGGCGATGCCGACATCCCGGTGCTCGACCATCCGCTGAACCGCGCGCACGGCCGCGCGCCGCAGTTGCGGCTGTGGGGGCTGGAAGTGGCCTCGCGCGCGCAGCTCGCCGATGCGCCGGTGCTGCTGGTGGTCGGCGCGACCGACGTGCCGTATCGCGACCTGCTGGCGCGCTACCACGCGCTGTGCGGGCGGCTGGGGCCGCTGCCACCGCCGCGCGTACTCAACATCGACCATGGCCGGCAACGGTTCGTGCTGCTGGCCTGGCGCGAAGGCTTGCCGCGCAACGATGAGGATGGACAGCCCTGCACCGCGCCGGCGATGGCGTGGATCGACGTGCCGCTCGCCGGTGCGCGCATCGATGGACCCACCGAAGTCACCGGCTGGGCATTCAAGGACGGGGTCGGCCTGGCGCGCGTGGACGTGCTGGTGGATGGCAAGGTGGTCGCGGAGGCCGAGTACGGCCTGCCCAGTCCCGGGACCGCGGCCTACTGGCGCATCTCGAACGATCCACGGCATCCCGGCGTCGGCTTCCGCGCGACGTTCGATGCGAGCGCGCTGGCGCCGGGCCGGCATTGGCTGGGCCTGCGCCTGCATGGGCGCGATGGCAGCCGCGAGGACTGGAGCGAAACGCCGCTCGGGGCGTCGCCCGCGCGTTGAGCACGCGGGTCAGGGCAGGGCGAAGCCCGCCTCGCGCAGCAGGCGCGCCGTGGCGATCAGCGGCAGGCCGACGAGCGCGGTCGGGTCGCGGGATTCGATCGCCTCGAACAGCGCGATGCCCAGGCCCTCGCACTTGAAGCTCCCCGCGCAGTCGAGGGGCTGTTCGGCGTCCACGTAGCGCGCGATCTCGTCGTCCGCCAGCGGCCGGAAGCGAACCACGGTCGTGTCCAGCGCGGTGGCCATGCCGCCATCCGGGTGCGCCACCGCGACCGCGGTCAGGAACGCCACCTCGCGTCCCGACATCGATTGCAGTTGCGCGACGGCGGCGTCGCGCGCGCCGGGCTTGCCCAGCGTGCGGCCCTCGATGCTCGCCACCTGGTCCGAACCGATCACTACGGCCTCGGGACGGGCGGCCGCGATGGCCAGGGCTTTCGCTTCCGCCAGGCGCAGCGCCAGCGAGGCCGGCGCTTCGCCCGGGCGCGGGGTCTCGTCCACCTCCGGTCGCACCTGCGCGAACGGCAGCCGCAGCCGGGCCAGCAGTTCCGCGCGGTAGCGCGAGGTCGAGGCCAGGACGAGGCGTGGCATCGGGGGGCGGTCCGGTCAGTGCAGCGGCGCGCGGGCGCGCTCGATCTGAAGCAACTGCAGCTCGATGCTGCCGCGCGCGGCGTCGATCGAGGCGCGTACCGTGTCGAGCTGCTGCAGCGAAGCCGCCTCGCCGTGCTGTTGCAGCCACAGGCGCTGGCGCAGCATCTCCTGCATCGCCTCGCGCACGGGGTTGTCGTCGTCACCGGCGATCGCCTCGATTTCGCTGCGTGCGGCGCGCAGCCGGTCCTCGAGCGCGTCGGCCGCGTCGAGCAGCCGGGCCATGGCGCGGTGGCGCCGCTGGCCGTGCTGGCGGACCGCGAGGGCCACCGTCACGGAGAGGGTGAGCAGGAGCAGGGAAATGGCGAGCAGGGTCACGCGCAGGCCCCGGGAGACAGGCCGGCAGTCTGCCGTGCGCTGCCGCGGCGGGCAAATTCCCAGTGCCATCAATCACTTGCCAGCAACCCCCGGGTTTGACAGGAGCGGGCTCGATCCTTAAAATTCAGCGGCTTATGTCCGCGGAACTGCCCGAGACCCTCGATGCATGGCGCATGGTCGCCGCGCGAAGGGAGTTCGGTGGGCGGGTTCCGCTGTCCTCGTTGGCGCGCCTGCGCGATGCGCTGGTCGATGCCGAGGGTGACGTGGCGTTCGCGCTCGAGTTCGATCGCGATGCCATGCAGGTCCCGTACGTGGAGCTGAGGATCGAGGCGGAGCTGCCGCTGCAATGCCAGCGCAGCCTGCAGCGATTCCTGTTCCCGGTCCGGGTCGTGCAACGGCTGGGCCTGGTCCGCGAGGAGGCGGACGAGGACGCGTTGCCGGCGGGTTACGAGTCGCTGCTGCTGCCGGAAGACGGCGCGCTGCGGCCGCTGGAGCTGGTCGAGGACGAACTGATCCTCGCCGTCCCGGTGGTGCCGGTGATGCCGGGCTCGGAATCGGTCGAGCGCGACTGGCCGGTGTCCACCGAGGAAGAGGTGCGTGCCAATCCGTTCTCCGGGCTGGCGGCATTGAAAAAGCAGAACTGAAGCGTTCGCGCCGTGGTGGCGCGGATGGCAGTGGAAACAACCGAATCGTTCCTGGAGCAATCCCATGGCTGTGCAGAAATCCCGAGTCACCCCGTCCCGCCGCGGCCAGCGTCGTTCGCACGACGCGCTGACGGCCAAGCAGTTGGCCACCGACCCGACCTCGGGTGAGACCCACCTGCGCCACCACGTCACCGCCGACGGCTACTACCGCGGCAAGCAGGTGATCGTGCCGAAGACCAAGGTCGTCGAGGAAGACTGATCCTCGCGTGCCCGCCCCCGCGGCGGGCCGTTCCAGCGCCCGCGGCACCGCGACCGGTGCCGTGCGCGACCTGCGGCCGCGAGGCCGCCCGCCTTGAGCGAGGGCCGTCCCCGAGATGAGCAGCGCACGCGTCTATTCCCGCATTGCAGGCACCGGCAGCTACCTGCCTTCCAAGGTGCTGACCAACGACGACCTGGCGAAGATCGTCGACACCAGCGACGAATGGATCGCGGCGCGCACCGGCATCCGGGAGCGGCACATCGCCGCCGAGGGCGAGACCACCAGCGACCTCGCGTTCCACGCCTCCGTGCGTGCGATGGAGGCCGCGGGCGTGTCCGCGGACGAGCTGGACCTGATCGTGGTCGGCACCACAACGCCCGACCTGATCTTCCCGTCGACCGCCTGCCTGCTGCAGCATCGCCTCGGCGCCAACGGCTGCGGCGCGTTCGACGTCAACGCCGCGTGCTCGGGCTTCCTGTACGCGCTGTCGGTGGCCGACAAGTTCATCAAGTCCGGCGATGCGAAGACCGTGCTGGTGGTGGGCGCCGAAACCCTGACGCGCATGGTCGACTGGACCGAACGCGAGACCTGCGTGCTGTTCGGCGACGGCGCCGGCGCGGTGGTGCTCAGGGCCGATGCCGAGACCGGCATCCTCAGCACCCACCTGCATGCCGACGGCGGCAAGAAGGAACTGCTGTGGAACCCGGTCGGCGTGTCGGTCGGGTTCAAGGAAGACGAGAAGAACGCCGGCGTGCGCATCCGCATGGCCGGCAGCGACGTGTTCAAGTACGCGGTCAGGGCGCTCGATTCGGTGGTCGACGAGACGCTCGAGGCCAACGGCCTGGATCGCCACGACCTCGACTGGCTGATCCCGCACCAGGCCAACCTGCGCATCATCGAGGCCACGGCCAAGCGCCTGGACATGCCGATGGACCGCGTGGTGGTCACCGTCGACAAGCACGGCAACACGTCCTCCGGCTCGGTGCCGCTGGCGCTGGACGAGGCGGTGCGCTCGGGCCGCGTGCAGCGTGGCCAGCTGGTGCTGCTGGAGGCCTTCGGCGGCGGCTTCACCTGGGGTTCGGCGCTGCTGCGCTACTGAGCAACGGGTCATGCCGGCGCCGGCGATGGGCGCGGGACGCTCCGCCGTACGCATTCGTACAGACGCGACGCTGTTGCCGCCCGTATCATCTGCAGCCGCAACGCAGCAGGATCGATCGTGACCGACTCCCAACTCGCCTTCGTATTCCCGGGCCAGGGCTCGCAGTCGGTCGGCATGCTCGCCGAGCTGTCCGAGCTGTACCCGGAGGTGCGCGCGACCTTCGCCGAAGCGTCCGAAGGTGCCGGCGTCGACCTGTGGGCGCTCTCCCAGGGCGGCCCTGAGGAAATGCTCAACCGCACCGAGTACACCCAGCCGGCGCTGTTGGCGGCGGGGGTCGCGGTGTGGCGCGCCTGGCTGGCGCAGGGCGGCGCGCGGCCGGCGCAGCTCGCTGGGCACAGCCTCGGCGAGTACGCGGCGCTGGTCGCCGCCGGCGCACTGTCGCTGCACGACGGTGCCCACCTCGTGCGCATCCGCGGACAGCTGATGCAGGACGCGGCGCCGGCCGGCACCGGCGCGATGGCGGCCGTGCTCGGCGCCGAGGACGCGCTGGTGGAAGAGGTCTGCAAGGCCGCGTCGCACAGCGAGGTGGTGGTGCCGGCCAACTACAACTCGCCCGGGCAGATCGTGATCGGCGGCGACGCCGCGGCGGTCGACCGCGCGCTCGCGCTGCTGGCGGAAAAGGGCGTGCGCAAGGCGGTGAAGCTGGCCGTCAGCGTGCCCTCGCACACGCCGATGATGCGCGAGGCCGCGAACCGGCTGTCCGAGACCATGGCCGGCCTGGCCTGGCGCGAACCTGCGCTGCCGGTCGTGCAGAACGTGGATGCCGAAGTGCACGCCGGCGCGCAGGCGATCCGCGACGCGCTGGTGCGCCAGCTCTACCTGCCGGTGCAGTGGACCGGCTGCGTGCAGGCGCTCGCCGCACGCGGCGCCACGCGCGTGGCCGAATGCGGCCCGGGCAAGGTGCTGGCCGGCCTGGTGAAACGCATCGACAAGGGCCTCGACGCACGTGCGATCGGGCAGGTCGGTGAATTCAACGGTGCGCTGGACGACTGGAAGTAGGCGGATGACCGCCGGCGCGCAGCGCCCTGTCGCGCGACGCGTCCTCAAGACACTGAAGCAACCGGATTCCAGACATGACCGACATCCTGAAAGGTGAAATCGCCCTCGTCACCGGCGCCAGCCGCGGCATCGGCGCGGCGATCGCCGACGCGCTGGCCGCGCAGGGCGCGACCGTGGTCGGCACCGCCACCTCCGAGGCGGGCGCGCAGGCGATCGCCGCGCGGCTGCAGGCCCGCGGCGGCCACGGCCGCGTGCTCGACGTGTCGCAGCCGGGCCAGATCGAAGACCTGGTGGAATCGATCGGCAAGGACATCGGCCCGCTGTCGATCCTCGTCAACAACGCCGGCATCACCCGCGACGGGCTGCTGATGCGCATGCGCGACGAGGACTGGCAGGCGATCCTCGACACCAACCTCACCAGCGTCTATCGCGCCTGCAAGGCGGCGATGCGCGGGATGATGAAGGCGCGCAAGGGCCGCATCATCAACATCGCCTCGGTGATCGGCGTGACCGGCAATGCCGGGCAGACCAACTACGCCGCGGCCAAGGCCGGCATCATCGCCTTCAGCAAGTCGCTGGCGAAGGAGATCGGTTCGCGTGGCGTCACCGTGAACGTGGTCGCGCCGGGCTTCATCGAAACCGACATGACCGCCGTGCTGCCCGAGGAAGCGAAGGCTGCGCTGGTCGGCCAGATCGCGCTGGGCCGGCTTGGCCAGGCCACGGACATCGCCAATGCCGTCGCCTTCCTCGCCGGTCCCGGCGCCGGCTACATCACCGGCGAGACGCTCCACGTCAACGGCGGCATGTACATGCCGTGACGCGGCTTTCGTCACGGATTCGCGTAAGTCACAGATTCTTAATGGAATGAAGCAACGGCCGGCGGGAACGCCCGGAACCCGCGACGCGATTGCCGAATGCGGCAGCGCGGCGTAGGCTCCGGTCCCGCAGCCTTCCCCGGGGCGGAGAGCCGGGATCGCGCTATGCGTGCTCCCCTCCAGCCCTTACACTATCCACCGTAACAGCCTCCGCGGAGCGAACAACCAATGAGCAGCATCGAAGAACGCGTCAAGAAGATCGTGGTCGAACAGCTTGGCGTCAAGGACGAGGAAGTCAGCGCCAATGCCTCCTTCGTGGACGATCTGGGCGCCGATTCGCTCGACACCGTCGAGCTGGTGATGGCGCTCGAGGAAGAGTTCGAGTGCGAGATCCCCGACGAGGAAGCCGAGAAGATCACCTCGGTGCAGCAGGCGATCGACTACATCAAGGCCCACGTCAAGGCTTGACGCACGCCTGCGGCGGGCCCGGTCCACGTGGCCGGGCGCGCCGCGCAGGCGCTTCCGTCCGGCGGCCGTGACACGGCTGGCCCGGGACGGCACGGGGCCGCATTGCGGCCTCGCGTGTTTTTCGGCACCCCGCGCCGTCGCGGGCAGGCCATGAACGCATCGAGGAGAGACGGTTCCATGTCCAAACGTCGCGTCGTCATCACCGGCATCGGCATCCTGTCGCCGCTCGGCAACGACCTGGCTTCCAGCTGGGACGGCATCGTCAACGCCCGCTCCGGCATCGGCCCGATCAGCCATTTCGACGCCTCCGCGTTCGCCACGCGCATCGCCGGCGAGGTGAAGGGGTTCGACGCGTCGCAATGGATCCCGGCGAAGGACATCAAGAAGATGGATCCCTTCGTGCACTACGGCGTGGCCGCGGCGCTGATGTCGATCGCCGACGCCGGGCTCGACGTGCAGGCCGACCCGGAGCGCACCGGCGTCGCCATCGGCGCCGGCATCGGCGGCCTCAAGGGCATCGAGGAAACCTCGATCAAGTACCACGAAGGCGGGCCGCGCAAGATCTCGCCGTTCTACGTGCCCAGCACGATCATCAACATGATCTCCGGCCAGGTCTCGATCATGACCGGCGCCAAGGGCCCCAACATCGCCGCGGTCAGCGCCTGCACCACCGCCACGCACAACATCGGCCTGGCGATGCGCATGATCCAGTACGGCGACGCCGACGTGATGATCGCCGGCGGCGCCGAGTTCGCGACCACGCCGACCTCGCTCGGCGGGTTCTGCGCGATGAAGGCGCTGTCCACGCGCAACGACGAGCCGCAGAAGGCCTCGCGCCCCTGGGACGAGGGGCGCGACGGCTTCGTCATGGGCGACGGCGCCGGCGTGCTGGTGCTGGAGGAGTACGAGCGCGCGAAGGCGCGCGGCGCGCGGATCTACGCCGAGCTCGCCGGTTTCGGCATGAGCGGCGATGCGCACCACATGACCGCGCCGAGCGAGAACGGCGAGGGCGGCGCGCGCAGCATGGTGGCCGCGATCCGCGATGCGGGCATCGATCCGTCCGCGGTCGGCTACATCAACGCCCACGGCACCTCGACCCCGCAGGGCGACCTCGCCGAAACGATGGGCATCAAGAGCGTGCTCGGCGCGCACGCGGCGAAGGTCATGGTCAGTTCGACCAAGTCGATGACCGGGCACCTGCTGGGCGCCGCCGGCGGCGTGGAGGCGGTGTTCTCGGCGATGGCGATCCATGCCGGCGTGATCCCGCCGACGATCAACCTCGACCATCCGTCCGCCGGCTGCGATCTCGACTACGTGCCGCACGTGGCACGCGAGGCAAAGGTGGACGTGGCGCTGTCGAATTCGTTCGGCTTCGGCGGGACCAACGGGACGCTGGTGTTCCGGCGGGTCTGATCGGATTGTTGCTGTCATCCCGGGCGTCGCGTGGGATCTGCTTCGTGGTCGGTTCTCTTGTGCTTTGTGTTCCTGAAGCAACAGCTTCCGCCCGCCTGCGGCGCACGGGTTCATTTCTTTTGATAAGCGTCAAAAGAAACGAACCAAAGAAAAACGCTTTCCTCGACACGGCAAACCAGTCAAGTGATTTTTTGGGGAATTTTCCGACTCGCCCTCCCTGGCTCGGTCGGAAAACGGCGGGCATCCATGCCCGCCGCCCTACGGGTCTTCAGGCTTATCGGCAGCTTCAGCGAAGCAACGCACTTTGCTCGCTCTCCCCTAGGATTGCCTCGCCAAATGGAAACCCGGAGGGCGGCGCACAGGGATGTGCGCCGTTTTTCGCCACGGCACGGATGCCGTGTCGAAAAATCTTGTTGTCGTTGCAAATCGCAGGTTTGCGTTGTCGAGGAAGGCCCTTTTCTTTGGTTCGTTTCTTTTTGGCCAGAAAAAGAAATGAACCCGCGCGCCGCAGGCGTGCGGAAGCTCTTGCCTTTCCTTGACTGGAAGCGCGCAAATCAGCAAGCATCACGAGCATCCCATGCTGATCACCCGCCCACTTCTCCCCGATACCGACCTGCTGGCCCTGCATCGCGTCGCGCCGACGCGCTATCCGATGCTGCTGCAATCCGTCGCGCACGGTACTGCGCAGGCGCGCTGGGACCTGCTGCTGGCGGCATCAGGTGAATCGCTGCAACTCGATCGAGATGGGCAAGTGCGCGACGCCGATGGCCATACCATCGCTGGCGGCTTTCTCGACATCCTCGATGAAGCCTGGCAAGCACAACGACTGCCGCGCGAAGAACCGCGCTGGCCGTTCCGCGGCGGCTGGGCGCTGTTCCTCGGCT
>Ga0209571_1000372_pt1 | contig 56162 bp, 51 predicted proteins | sample EBPBio102011_DNA_FD_185866 | JGI IMG/M metagenome (GOLD analysis project Ga0209571, IMG submission 185866) | Wastewater treatment Type I Accumulibacter community from EBPR Bioreactor in Madison, WI, USA - Reactor 1_1/10/2011_ DNA (SPAdes)... | ecosystem: Engineered > Bioreactor > EBPR >... | reverse complement strand
CGCAACAGGCCGACCCGCTGCGCAGGATGAAAGCTGCGCGGCCCGGCCTGTTGCTCACCCCACGCTGCGAGGCGTAACTAACCCAAGGACTCTGGTCGCCGCTGGATGAAAACTCAGGGGCACGTCACCGGCGTCGAATCCAGGCGCGGCCGGGTTTCTCGACGAGCAGATGCAGGGCGGCCGCGATCAACGCCGTGGCGACAAACAGCCCTGTCAGTTCGATCGGTGTGATCCGGAAGGCGCTGTCGATGCCGCGGAGTTCAGCGACGACGCCCTTCCAGGCTACGATCACCGGCATGTGCACGAGATATAGGGCGAAGGAGGCTTCGCCGGCGAAGACCAGGGCAGGGGCGGCGAGAAGCCCCTCGCAGTCCGCGCGTGCAAGCAGGGACCAGGTCAGGATCACGGGGGCTGAGAGGGCGACGATGATGCGGTCGTCCAGCGACAACTGCATGGCGCCGAGCAGGAGCGTGGTGGTGAACAGGGCGGCGGCGATGGCGACGGGCCGGCTCCAGCGCCAGCGATGGCCCAGGGCATAGAGCGCCATGCCGATCAGAAAGGCCGGCGCGATGCGCAAGATGCCCATGTCGTCTTCGGCCCGAGGAAGCACCTTGCCGAAAATCGAGACGTAGGCCGCGTCGATGACGACATAGCTGACGACGCCCAAGGCGAGCAGGAGCCAGGGACGCTGTCGCATCCGAACGGCAAGAGTGGCGTAGGCCGGGAACAGGAGATAGGCGAACCATTCCGCCGAGAGCGACCAGGACGGGCCGCTCCAGTTGAAGCCGATCTCGCTCGGAAACCACGCCTGAACCAGGAACAGGGTCTTGACGAAGCCCTCTGTCGTATAGGTCGAAGGATCGAACGAAATGCCGAAAACCGAAGCCCCGAGCACCATGATCGAGACCCCGCCCAAAATCGCCAGATGGAGGGGATAGAGGCGCGCCAGCCGCGCCACGAGGAAACGCCTGTAGCTAAACGTTCCAGCGGCGAAAGCGGGGCCGTAGACGTGGGCCAGAATGAAGCCCGACAACATGAAGAAGGCGTCGACCGCCAGCCGGCTGCGCTCGATGATCGGGCTGTAACCCAGGGCCGGATCCCATTGGAGCTGGTAGTGGAATAGCACCACGCCCACGGCCAGGAAGGCCCGCAGACTGGTCAAGCCCTTCAGATCGGCCGGGTAGCCTTCGTGGGTCGGCGAAACGGACGTCATGAAAGATGGCCCCCCAAGGCGAGCGGCATTGGACAGTCCGCCTAATTGGCTTACGCATCGGATGCGTACATCCCTCGTCCCGCCGCGTCAGGCTTCAATCCAGCCGTGCCGGGGGTCCCCTGTTAGGCGCCGATGGTCCTCTCCAACCCTTCGCGCCGGACACATGGTGAGAGGCTTGCGGGTCTCCCCGGAAGGCGCGATGACGACTGCCGTCGGTGATGGGACCGGCGCGGACGCCGCGACACTATGGCTTCGCCTTCATCGAGCGCAGTTTTCGCCATGGGCGACGGATGGGCCGCCTATGCGGGCCCGCATGAAGCGCACGCCGCTCACGCCCATGTCGCGATACAGCTGGCCGTGGCCCGCACGGGCTCGGTCCGCGTGGTTCTGGAAGACCATCGCACCTTGAGCGGTCAGGCGATCGTCATCGGCCCGCGGGTTCGCCATCGGATGACCGACGAGGGCGGGTCGGTCCTGCTGTTGTACCTGGAGACGCACACGCCGTTGGCCTCGAGCCTTCTGGCGCTGATCGCGCCGGCCGTCGCGGCCGTCGCTCCGCCCTCCGTGACGGCCCTGTTGAGCCCTGAGGCCCAGCCGGACCGCATCGTGGCGGGCCTCAGAGAAGGGCTCGGCGTCAAGGAAGTGAAGCTGGATCCACGCCTTGAAGGGGCGCTCCTCAAGGCGTCCGAAGACCCGGCGCCCGGCGCCGTCGCCCGGGCGGCCCGGGCGGTCGGCCTGTCGCCCGCGCGCCTCCGGGTTCTGGCCCAGGCGCAGATGCAGGCTCCGCTGTCGCAATGGCTGCTATGGCGAAAGCTTCAGAGGGCCGGGCATGAGATGGCGTCGGGCGCGGGCCTAGTGGAGGCGGCGATCGCCGGCGGCTTCGCCGACCAGGCGCATCTGAACCGCATCACGAAACGCATGTTCGGCGTGACGCCCTTGCAGGCGTCGAGCGTCGTGCGTTCTGCGGACAATCGGTTCGTTCAATAAGCCGCCCGCCGGCCGCGTCATCCTGGGGCGTCCCTGGAGCCCTCCGATGCCTCTCGCCCGGTTTCTCGTCCGTCTCGGTTATGCGCCGGTGTTCTTCGCGGGATTCCTTGGGGCCGCGGTGACCTTGGCCGAGCGGGGGGCGCCCCCGTGGAGTCTGCCGATCCTGCTCGGGCTGGCGCTGGCGGTCTCGTTCGCCGCCGAGCGTCTGGCGCCCTACGAACCCGTCTGGAATCAACCCCACGGGGACGCCGGCCGCGATTTGATCCATGCGGCGGTGAATGAGGCGTCGATTGTCATCTCGGTCCTGGCCATGCCCCTTGTGTCCGGCGTGATCCCGGGTCTCGACGTCTGGCCGTCCGGCTGGCCGCTATGGGGACAGCTCGCGGTCGCCGTCCTGGCGGCGGACTTCGGCATCACCCTGGCGCACTACGCCAGCCATCGCATCCCGGCGCTCTGGTCGTTGCACGCCGTGCATCATTCCGTCGAACGGATGTATGGTTTCAACGGCCTGCTGAAACATCCCCTCCATCAGGCGATAGAATTGACGGCCGGTGTTGCGCCGCTGGTGCTCCTCGGCATGCCCTCGGACGTCGCCTGGCTTCTGGCCTTCGCCGTGGCGATCCAACTGATCCTTCAGCACTCCAACGTCGATATGAAGATCGGACCGCTGATCTACATATGGGCGGTCGCCCCGGCCCACCGACACCATCATCTGGCGTCGCAAACCGAGGGCGACGTCAATTTCGGCCTGTTCACCAGCCTGTGGGACCATCTGCTGGGAACGTTCCGGTCGGGGGCCGACACGCCTCGGACGGGCCAGATCGGCGTGTCCGGTCGGCCCGACTACCCCAGAGGATATCTCCGGCAACTCGCCGAACCCTTCCGACGGGGTGTCTGACACCCTGTCGCACTAGCGCGAGGCGCGTCCGAGCAGCTCGATCAGTTCGTTCGCCTTGGCCTTGCGCTCGGCCGGATCGTCGCCGGTCATCGCGCCCATGACGCAGTGGTCGAGGTGATCCTTGAGGACCTCGCTCTCGACACGCAGCAGGGCGGCCCGCACCGCCTGTAGCTGGGTCAGCACGTCCACGCAGTATCGGTCATCCTCGACCATCCGGGCGATGCCGCGCACCTGTCCCTCGATCCGGTTGAGACGGTTCATCACCTTGGGCTTGGTCAGGGTCTGCATCCAATTCCTCGTTCCAGTCATTCCCTATACCCTATGATGGTATCTTGCGCGATACCCTAATGGGGTATATTTGGCGTCCAGCCGATTCAGGAGCCCGCTCAGGAGCCCGCCATGTCCACGCCCTCGCATTCCCATCCGGACGGTCACGCCTGTTGTTCGACCCACACGGCCGACAGCGGCGCGAAGGCCGTCGACCCGGTCTGCGGCATGACCGTCGATCCGGCGACCGCGGCGCATCGCGCCGCTCACGAAGGCCGGGACTATTTCTTCTGCTCGGCGGGCTGCCGGACCAAATTCGTCGCCGAGCCGGACCGATACCTGGGCGAGAAGCCGCAGCCTGCGCCCGTCGTCCCGGGCGCGATCTACACCTGCCCGATGCATCCGGAGGTGCGCCAGGAAGGCCCCGGCTCCTGCCCGATCTGCGGTATGGCGCTGGAACCGGAGACGGTGACCGCCGAGGCGCCGGTCAATCACGAACTGATCGACTTCACCCGCCGCTTCTGGGTCAGCCTGGTGCTGACCCTGCCGGTCTTCGCTCTGGAGATGGGCGGGCATCTGACCGGCCTGATGATGCGGATACCGGGACAGACCTCGAACTGGATCCAGTTCGCCCTGGCGACGCCGGTGGTGCTGTGGGCCGGATGGCCCTTCTTCCAGCGGGGCTGGGCCTCGATCCGCAACCGCAGCCTCAACATGTTCACCCTGATCGCTATCGGCGTCGGCGCGGCCTGGATCTACAGCGTGGTCGCGGTTCTGGCTCCGGGCCTGTTCCCGGCGGCGGTCCGACGAATGGACGGCAGCGCGCCGGTCTATTTCGAGGCGGCGGCGGTGATCACCGTCCTCGTTCTGGTGGGCCAGATCCTGGAGTTGCGCGCGCGGGAACAGACGTCCGGCGCTATCCGGGCGCTGCTGGATCTGACGCCGAAGACCGCGCGCCGCGTGCGTGACGACGGCGGCGACGAGGATGTGACGCTCGACCTGGTCGCCGTCGGAGACCGGTTGCGCGTCCGGCCCGGCGAAAAGGTGGCGGTCGACGGCGAAATCCTGGACGGTCGCGTGACCATCGACGAATCTCTGGTCACGGGAGAATCCATGCCGGTGACCAAGGAGGTCGGCGACAAGGTCGTCGCCGGTTCGCTCAACAAGACCGGCTCGTTCGTGATGCGGGCCGACAAGGTGGGCGCCGACACCCTGCTGGCCCGGATCGTCCAGATGGTCGCCCAGGCCCAGCGCAGCCGCGCGCCCATCCAGCGGCTGGCCGACCAGGTGTCGGGCTGGTTTGTCCCGGCGGTGATCGCGATCGCGGTTCTCGCGGCCGTCGTCTGGGGCCTGGCCGGGCCCGAGCCGCGCCTGTCGTACGCCCTCGTGGCCGCGGTGTCGGTGCTGATCATCGCCTGTCCCTGCGCCCTGGGCCTGGCCACGCCCATCTCCATCATGGTCGGGGTGGGACGCGGGGCCCAGGCCGGGGTGCTGATCAAGAACGCCGAGGCGCTGGAGCGCTTCGAGAAGGTCGACACCCTGGTGCTCGACAAGACCGGCACCCTGACCGAGGGACGGCCATCGGTCACGGCGATCCGGCCCGCGGCCGGTTTCGACGAGGTCGAGCTTCTGAGGTTGTCCGCCAGCCTTGAGCGGGGCAGCGAGCACCCCCTGGCCGACGCCGTCGTCCGCGCCGCCAGCGACAGGAACCTCGTCCTCTCGGAGGCGTCGGAGTTCGACAGTCCGGTCGGACGGGGCGTCACCGGGATGGTCGATGGCCGCCGCGTGGCCCTCGGCAACGGCCGCTACCTCAGGGAAATCGGGGTCGACGTCGCGCCGCTCGAGGCCGAAGCCGAGGCGCTTCGTCGGGACGGCGCCACCGCCATCTTTGTGGCCGTGGACGGGGCCGCGGCCGGCGTCCTCGGCATCGCCGATCCGGTCAAGGCGACGACCGCCCAGGCCATCCGCGATCTGAAGGCGGCGGGGCTGCGCCTTGTGATGATAACGGGTGACAACCGCACCACGGCCGAGGCCGTGGCGCGCCGGCTCGGCATCGACGACGTCCAGGCCGAGGTCCTGCCCCAGGACAAGGCCGCCGTCGTCGAGCGTCTGCGCGCCGAGGGCCGGGTCGTGGCCATGGCCGGCGACGGGGTCAACGACGCCCCGGCCCTGGCCGCCGCCGACGTCGGCGTGGCCATGGGCGCGGGGTCGGATGTGGCGATCGAGAGCGCCGGCGTCACCCTGCTGGGGGGCGACCTGCAGGGCATCGTCCGGGCGCGCAAACTGTCTAAGGCGGTGATGGGCAATATCCGTCAGAACCTCGTGTTCGCGTTCGGCTACAATACGCTCGGCATCCCGATCGCGGCGGGCCTGCTCTATCCGGTCTTCGGCCTGCTGTTGTCGCCGGCCCTGGCGGCCTTGGCCATGGCCCTGTCATCCGTCAGCGTCATCGGCAATGCGCTGCGGCTTCGGGCGGTCAGGCTTTGACCATCGACTGGCGCGCTCGAGACCGCCGGGGAAAACCATGACAGCCGTCAGCCCATTACGCATCCCGGCGGTTGATCCCTCGCATGATCCGACGGTGTTCGGGCATATTTAATCGTGGTGGAACCGTGGCGGCGGGTCCGGATTACGCTGGCTTCGATGTCCGGTGGGGACAGTCGTCCGGGCGAGCGCAACGCCCGCTCGGATGCAGCGTCGCCGGGCGCACCTCATTGTCTGGCCGCCTGGCGATCCGGCTGGCGACCGTCCCAAGCGGAGATCCCCGATGTTCAACCCGATCGTCACCCGCCCGTCCCTCCTGCTCGCCGGCTGTTCCGCGCTCGTCCTGACGGCGTGCAGCCCCGCGGCGGAGCCGCCCGCAACGTCCAAGGCCGAAGAGTCCGCGCACGCTTCGGAGCCCATGGCGATGGCGCAGACGCCGTTCTCCGCCGCCGAAACCAGGATGCACGAGGCCATGATGGCGGCAACGGGAGCCGATGCGGGCGAAACCTGGGCGCGCAAGATGATCCCGCATCACCAGGGCGCGCTCGACATGTCCCAGATCGTGCTGCGGGACACCCAGGACGCCGACATTCGCCGGATGGCCCAGAAAACCGTCGAAATGCAGACCACGGACATCGCCGAGCTGCGGCGCTGGCTCGAGACGCGGGTCGGGGCCGCCGCCGGCGCGGCCGCGCCGGGCGGGGGCGGGGAACCTCCCTTCGCGCCGGCCGAAACGAAGATGAAGGACGCCATGATGTCGGCGACCGGGGCCAACACGGACCGGATGTGGGCCAGCAAGATGATCGCTCACCACCAGGGCGCGCTCGAGATGTCCCAGGTGGCGCTCCGCGAAAGCCAGGACGCCAGCATCCGGCGCATGGCGCAGAAGACGATCGAGATGCAGACCGCCGACATCGCCGAGATGCGCGCCTGGCTCGCGGCCCACCCGGTCGGCGGGTCCTGACGCGGCTCTCACGGGCGGAGCGTGTTTGACTGAAAGAGGGGCAGGGACATGGAAAAGATGACGGGCATGAATCACATGCAGGCCATGAAGGGCAGCTATCGATCATTCGCGATCGAGCTCGTCCTTGATTTCATCATCATGTACCTGGTGATGTACACGATGATCGCATCCCTCGATCACTTCTACTTCAATCTCAACAACGTCTACATGACCCTGATGATGGTCTCTCCCATGGCCATCCTCATGCTGGTGTTCATGCGATCGATGTATCCGTCGAAGCGGACCAATCTACTGATCGGCGGGGCGGCCGCCCTGGTGTTCGCGGTCAGCTTCTGGGGCATGCGGACCCAGGCGGCGGTCGGGGATGCGGAATTCCTGCGTTCGATGATACCCCACCACTCCGGCGCCATCCTGATGTGCAAAGAAGCGGAGTTGAAAGATCCCGAGGTGCTCGGTCTGTGCGAGGAGATCGTCAGCTCCCAGGCGCGGGAAATCGCCCAGATGAAGGCCCTTCTGGCGCGGCGGTAATCCGGCGGGCGGCCGCGAGGGCCGCCGGCGCGGTCGGCTCTGCGGCAGCGTGTCGCGAGGGCGGGCCGCGCCGCTTGCGTAAAACCTTTTAGATCGCGCCTCAGGAGGCGCGACCATGACTTTCAGGAGTATCCCATGAAGCTGGATCGTCGAGCGCTGCTGCGCGGCGCTGTCGCCGGAGGCGGTCTTGCGGCCCTGCAGGGCTTGATGCCCGCCTGGGCCCAGACGGGGTCTCCGGGGCTGCGGGCGGACCTGCCGACCCTCACCGGCCCGAACATCGATCTGACGGTCGGCCAGACGCCGTTCACCGTGAACGGGCGCACCGCCATGGCGACGACGATCAACGGCGTGCTTCCGGCTCCGGTCCTGCGGCTACGCGAAGGCCAGAACGTCCGACTGGCCGTGACGAACCAGCTCGACGAGGACACCTCGATCCACTGGCACGGCATTCTGCTGCCGTTCCAGATGGACGGCGTCCCCGGCGTCAGCTTCCCGGGCATCCGCCCGCGCGAGACCTTCGTCTACGAGTTCCCGGTCCGGCAGTCGGGCACCTTCTGGTACCACAGCCACTCGGGTTTGCAGGAGGCGCTCGGCCACTACGGACCCCTGGTCATCGATCCGGCCGGGGCGGATCCGGTCGGCTACGACCGCGAGCATGTGCTGGTGCTGTCGGACTGGAGCTTCATGCATCCGCACGAAATCTTCGAGAAGCTCAAGAAGAGTCCCGGCTACTTCAACCGGCAGCGCACCACCCTGGCCGGCCTGCTGGACGGCAGCGACCGGATGAGCCTGGAGGAGCGCCGGATGTGGGGCGAGATGCGGATGGATCCGCGCGACATCCTCGACGTCAACGGCTCGACCTACACCTATCTGATCAACGGCCATGGGCCCCAGGAGAACTGGACCGGCCTGTTCCGGCCCGGGGAGCGGGTGCGGCTGCGCATCATCAACGCCTCGGCCATGTCGATCTTCAACGTCCGCATCCCCGGCCTCCCCATGACGGTGGTCCAGGCCGACGGCGAGAACGTGCGCCCGATCGAGATCGACGAGTTCCAGATCGCCGCCGCCGAAACCTATGACGTCATCGTTCGGCCGACCGAGGACCGCGCCTACACCATCGTGTCGGAAGCCATCGACCGCTCGGGCATGGGCCGCGCCACCCTGGCGCCCCGCCTCGGCATGACGGCCGAGGTTCCGCCGCTTCGCGAGGTTCCCAACCTGACCATGAAGGACATGGGCATGGGAGACATGGGGGGCATGAGCGGAATGGATCACGGGGCCATGGGAGCCCAGTCGGGCGGAGCGATGGCCGGAATGGACCACGGGGCTATGACGGGCGCGCCCGGCGCGGCCATGGCGGGCATGGATCACGGCGCCATGGCCCCCCAGGCCCCCGCCGGGACGATGTCCGGTATGGACCACGGCTCCATGTCCGGCATGAACATGCGCGATCCGGAGAACGCCCCGCCCGACATGGCGGTGGGGGTGGGCGTCGACGCCATCGCGATGGCGCCGGCCAATCGCATGGGCGAGCGGCCGATCGGGCTTCAGGACGTGCCGCATCGCGTCCTCGTCTACACAGACCTGGTGTCGCTCGCGCCCAACAAGGATCAGCGCGCCCCATCCCGGACGATGGAGATTCACCTGACCGGAAACATGGAGCGGTTCATGTGGGGTTTCGACGGCCGCAAATTCAGCGAACTGGTCGAACCGATCCGGTTCGAGCGGGACGAGCGGGTGCGCGTGACCCTGGTGAACGATTCCATGATGGCGCACCCGATCCACCTGCACGGCCATTTCTTCGAGCTGGTCACCGGCGGCCCGGACGGTCACCAGCCGCTCAAGCACACCGTCAACGTTCCGCCGGGCGGCAAGGTCAGCTTCGACCTGACCGCGGACAATCCGGGCGACTGGGCCTTCCACTGTCACCTGTTGCTGCACATGCATGCCGGGATGTTCAACGTCGTCACGGTCCGTCCGATGGAAGGAGCCGCATCGTGAAGACGTCGGTCGCCATCCTTCCCCTGATCCTCGCGGCGGCTTCCGCGGCGGCGGGGACACCGGCGCTGGCGCAGAGCCACGCTGGACATGCCATGCCCGCGCCGATTCGCCAGGCGCTTCCGGAGGGTTGCGTCGCGCGCGGCTCCCCCACCGCCGACGCATCCCGGACAGGCATGCCCGGAGCGCCGACGTGCCCGACGGGCGCGGTGCCGGTCCGTCTGCAGGCTCCGGCGATGCCGGCGGGACACGACATGTCGACCATGGGCCAGACGCCTGCTCCGGCCGCGGCGTCCGCTCGTGCCGGGCACGACATGTCCGCTATGGGCCAGACCCAACCGGCTCCGGCCGCTGCGTCCCCTCACACCGGCCATGACATGTCGACGATGGGCCAGACGCAGCCGGCTCCGGCCGCCGCGTCCCCGCATGCTGGCCATGACATGTCGACCATGGGCCAGACCCCGCCCGCTCCGGCGATGCCGGCGGGGCACGACATGTCGGCTATGGGCCAGTCCCAACCGGCTCCGGCCGCTGCGTCCCCTCACGCCGGCCATGACATGTCGACCATGGGCCAGACCCCGCCCGCTCCGGCGATGCCGGCGGGGCACGACATGTCAACGATGGGTCAAACCCAGCCCGCGCCGGCGATGCCCGCAGGTCACGATATGTCGACGATGGGCCAGACTCCCGCTCCAGCAATGCCGGCGGGTCATGACATGTCGACCATGGGTCAGATGCCGGCGGGCCACGACATGTCCGGAATGGCCATGCCGCCCAACGTCCCGACCAGCGCGGACAATCCGGGACGGCCGCCGGAAACGCCGGCTCCGGCGGGCGCGACAAGTGGGCCGACCAACGCCGCCGACCTGCTGTTCGACCCCGCCGAAATGGCGGCGGCCCGCGCCCAGCTCCGAGTCGAGCATGGAAACGTCCGCACGACGGCGGTCATCCTCGACCAGCTGGAAGCGACCTTCGGGGACGACGAGGAAGGCTACGCCTGGAATGCCCAGGGCTGGAGCGGCGGCGACATCAATCGCTTCTGGTGGAAGTCGGAAGGGGAGGGCGCTTTTGGCGGCGAGGTCGAGGAGGCCGAGATCCAGGCCCTCTACAGCCGGGCGTTCCGACCCTTCTTCGACTTCCAGACCGGCCTGCGGCAGACCTACCGGCCCGAAGGCGACCGGACAGATCTCGTCGTCGGCATTCAGGGGCTGGCGCCCTACTGGTTCGAGGTCGATGGAGCTGTCTTCCTGTCCAACAAGGGCGAACTGACAGCGCGGGGAGAGGCCGAATACGATCAGCGCATCACCAATCGCTGGATCGTCCAGCCCCGGGCCGAGGTGGTGCTGTCGGCGGAGGACATCCCCGAGCTCCGTATCGGATCTGGCCTGTCCTCGCTCCAGGTTGGGGCCCGGCTGCGGTACGAATTCCGCAAGGAGTTCGCGCCCTACGTCGGCGTGGAATGGACCAGGAGCTTCGGCAATACGGCGGACTTTCTGGAAGCTGACGGGCGAAGCGCGGAAGACACCCGGCTGGTCGTCGGCATTCGGGCCTGGTTCTAGCGAAGGCTGGCGGGTTCATCTTGGCGCCGGGCCCGCGCAGTCAACCAGCGGGGGGGCATGAGGATGCCCTCGCGTGGGTCAGTGCGCCACTATAGCCAGTGTCTTGCGCACGCTGGTGTCCGGCCGGGTGGGGTCCAATGACAGCGACTCGGCGAATCCGGGCCGTCGCTATCGATCTGGATGACACCTTGATCTCAGCCTATCGCCGCCCGGACCTGGCGTGGCGTAGGGTCTGTCAGTTGTACCAGACCGAGCTTGGCGACCTGGCTCCGGACCATGCGGCGCGGGCCCTGACGGAGGCGGGGCGGGCTTTCTGGAGCGATCCGGAAAGCCACGCCATCGGCCGCGGAGCCCCGAGGCAGGCCAGGCGCATCATCGCGGCCAAGGCCTTTGAGGCCCTGCGGCGCGACGGATGTGCGACGCCCTCTCCGGAAATCGCCGAACGCCTCGCCGACGCCTTCAGCCTTCATCGCGACCGGCAGATGCGGCTCGAACCCGGGGCGGACGCCGTGTTGGTCCATCTGCGGGATGCTGGATACCGGCTCGCGCTTCTCACCAACGGCGCCGGTCCCCTGCAGCGCGCCAAGATCGAGCGTTTCGGCCTGGCTTCGCGTTTCCACCACATCCAGATTGAAGGCGAGGTCGGCGTGGGGAAGCCCGATCCCGCAGCGTTCAGGCGAATGTTCGCCGCCCTGGCCGTCGAACCGGCAGAGGTCTGCGTCGTCGGCGACAGTCTGGTATGGGACATTCGCCCGGCCATGGCGCTGGGCTGTTTCACAATTCTGTACGATCCGGAGGCTGGCGAAGCTGTTGGACGCGGTTCAGGGGACGCCCACGTCGTGGTCCGGACCCTGGCGAGCCTGGCGACCCATCTCCCCGGAGCGGCGAGGCCGCCTTGGAGCGAGTGATCGCGCCGGGTTGCGACCGCCCGGAGCCGACAATGCTCACGGCGGAGGGTGACCTCCGGCGCCCGGACCGGGAGGCGACGGAAGCCCATCCACGACGAAAAACGCCGCGCAGCAGGTTGCGCGGCGTTCCTCCACATCAGGCGTCGGCCCCCCAAGGGGGCGGGAGGCCGACTCCTCAGTGAACCATGAAACGGACGACGCCGTTCATCTGATGGCCGTCGGCGCCCTTCGCGGCCCAGGCGGCGGAATAGGATCCCGGCGCAAGCGTGGGCAGAGGCGCGGTGACGGTTGTGGCCGGCGGCGCCTCGGATGACACCACCACATCGACCGGCTGGCCCGCGGCGCCCGTCAGCCTGAGCGACGTCAGGGTCATGGCGTGCGGAAATGTCGCCGAAAACGCCGTCGGGGCGGCGGCCAGCATGGCGTTGTCCGCCGGCGCGGTGACGACGCCGTTGGCAGGCGCCTGCACGGCGGCGTGTTCCTGGGCTGCCACGCCGGCGTGCGAATGACTCTGGGCGTGGGCGAGCGAGACGGGAGCCAGCGCCGCCACGGCGGCGAGGCTGGCGAAGATTGAACGGTTCATGAGAAAGCTCCTGATGCTTACGCGAACTATTGTTTGGGCGGCATGGTCATGCCGTCCATCTTCGACATGTCATGGCCGGCCATCGGATCGGCGGGCGGCGGCGTCGGAGCGGGAGCCGGCGCGGGCCGGGCCGCCGGGGCTTGCGGTGTCGAGGCCCGCGGGGCCGTGGCGGGCGCCGGCGCGGCGGCCTGCGGCTGCGGTGTCGGCTCGGGCGCAACCACCGGCGCGGCGTCCATCGGCGTCGCTGCCGAGGCGTCCGGCGCCGGCTGGGCCTCGACTGGCTGAGGTTCGGCGGCCGGCTGACAGGCGCCCAGGGTGAACGCCGCAGCGGCGGCGAGGATCGAGAGTCTCATGTGGCAAGCTCCTGAAGAAATGGGCGGCCGTCGAGCGAGAGTGAGCGACGCCTTCATAATGGAATACGCGGGCGCGAGCCGCAGCCCTCGCCCGATGTGGATCGACCGGCCCTGGCTCCCGTAGGAATGCAGCGATCAGCGAGCATAGACGAACGGCCCGAAGCCTTCAGTCCGGAACGGCCCGAAAGGCGGCCATGCCGCCCAGGGCCTCAGACAATTTGCGACGGGCGCGCGCCACGCGGGTCTCTACCGTCTTTGTAGAGACGCCAAGCAGTCCGGCCGTTTCCGCCTGACTGCGTCCCTCGATCGTGGTGAGCAGGAGCGGCGCCTTGAGGTGAGGGGGCAAACGGCTCATCGCCTCGTTCAGCCGGGCGAGCCGGTCGCGGGCCTCCATCCGTTCATCCGCCGACTCGGCCCCGTCCGGCACGGACATGGCTTCCGGCGACGAGAGATCGACGCCGCCCCGGATGAGCCGTCGGACAAGACCGCGGCGGCTCCAGTCCCGGCATTTGTTGAGCGCGATGGTCCGGATCCAGGCCTCGAAGGGGCGCGTCGGATCGTAACGGCGGATGTTGATCCAGGCCGCCGCATAGGTCTCCTGCAACAGATCCCATGCCTCCTGCTCGTCGCCGACATAGCGCCGGATGAAGCGGAACAGCGCCGTCTTGGTCTGCCGCATCAATTCGCTGAAGGCCGCCCGGTCGCCCCCGGCGGCGCGGGCAGACAGGTCCGCTGAACTCTCCACCCGGACCGCTAGTCTTCGTTGGGCGCGAGAGCCGCGACGATGCGGTCGTCGAAGACCTCCGCCTGGGCGGGCGTCAGCACGGACCGCATCTCGAAGACGTGGGCGATGGTCTCCTTCTGCAGGGCGCCCATCGCGACGTGAAAGTGGTCCACCGCGGCCTGGACCTGGGGTCCGTCGCCATCACTCTGTTGGATGGCGCGCGCCAGTTCCAGATTCGCCGCGCGGATGTCGGCTTCGAGCGCGGGCCGGCGGGCGGCGAACCGGGCTTCGACGGCCTCGATACGGGTCAGCTGATCAGGCGAGAGCTTCAAGTCATGGTGGACGATGTCGTGCAGGGACGGCGGTTCGCGCCGGCTGAGCACCCAACTGGCGCTGATCCAGGTGCCCGCGCCGCTGGCGACAGCCGCCAGCACGGCGGTCAGTGCGATCGCCCGCCAGCCGCGCATCACCGGCCGGCTTCCAGACGCACCAGGGGCGACAGACCCGCATCGACCGTGAAGATGGCCATATCCCCACGCGGTCGGGGAGCGGCGACCGCGCCGACGCCGCCCACGGTCAGGCCGGTGACCAGGGCCATGGCGACGGCGCCAAGGCGCAGTTGCCTGGTTAGTCTTTCGCCGCGAAGCGCATCGACCCGGCTCCAGACGAGCGGCTCGAGCCCGTCGAGCGACCGACCGGCGGACATGGCCGCCGATCGATTCAGAAGATCATCCAGATTACGCGTCATCGAACACTCTCCGTGCGCCCCTAATCCCTACTACGCCGAAACGGGTGGAATCCCTCAAACGAGGGGACGGCTTCCCGGATGCGTAGTTAGCAGAAGGCACAGGATGGGAAAGAACAATGGCGATACGCAAATTTCTGCCGGGGCTCGCCCTGGCGCTGGCGCTGTCAGTCAGCGCGCCGGCGTACGCGCATGAGGCCCACGAGAAGGCCGCGGCCGCTCGTGCCCAGGTCGCGACGCCGACGGCCGCCGTTCCGGACGGCGGCGTGATGGCCATGCCGGGCATGGCCCAGGACATGGATCACGGAGCCATGATGGCGGACGAGGCTCCCAAGCCCATGCCCGAGCGCCTGTATCGCTGGCTCGGGGCCATGCATCCGGCCGCGGTGCATTTCCCCATCGCGCTGTTCCTCGTCGCCGCCCTTCTCGAGATCGCCGCGCTGACGCTCCGCCGGCCGGTCCTGACCCAGGGCACCCGCGTCATTATCGCCCTGGCCGCGATCTCTGCGCTCGCCGCGGTGGCGCTGGGGTGGTTCGCCATGGGCCTCCCCGGCAAGGACGACGCGACCCACGCTTATCACCGGTGGCTCGGCACCTCGATCGCCGTTCTGGGCCTTTTGAGCTGGTGGGCGAAAGAACATTGGGTCCGCCGACCGGGACGCGGGCGTGAGCTGATCTACGTCGGCCTGTTGACGCTTACCGCCGCCGCCGTGATCGTCAACGGCCTGCTGGGCGGGATGCTGACCCACGGCGTGAGACATCTGATGTTCTGACGGCCTCAAGGACACGCGTCGCCCGCCACATAGTTTTCCACCCACTTTCGCCGGACCAGGACGCTTTCGCGGCCGCGGCTAACCAGGAGCTTGATCCATGTCGTTTCGTTCAGCACTCGCCGGATCGGCGCTCGCCGCCGTCCTCGCTACCTCCGCCCAGGCCCAGACCCAGGCGCCCCACTCTCACGCCCCTGGCCCGGCGCACACCCCAGGCTCGGCACACGCCCCCGGCCATGCGCAAACGGCTGACGAGGCGCAGGTCCGAACCGTCGTCGCCGCCTACAAGGACGCCATTACTCGGATGGACGTGTCACAGACCCCGGCTCTGTTCTGGGAGGACTCGGCGATTTTCGAGAACGGCGGCGTCGAGGGGACGTTCGCCTATTACCTCGAGCACCATCTCGGACCCGAGTTTACCGATCTGGCGGGTTTCGAGTTTCGCAACCACGAGATGACTGTGGAGATCGACGGCGATACCGCATTCGTGAGCGAGACCTACACCTATCACATCACCTTCAAGGACACGGCGCGCGAACCGATCGAGCGTCGCGGCGTCGCCACAAGCGTCCTGCGCAAGCGGGGCGACGAGTGGAGGTTTGCCATCTATCACTCTTCGGCTCGGCCCTTGCGCCGGGCGACCTGAAGACGCGGAAACGGGTTGCCCGGCCTCCCGATCACCAGAGTAATGAGCCAATGATGATGACGTTGTCGCGCCGTTCCCTTCTGATCCTCGGCGTCAGCGCCTCGGCAGCCGCGGCCTGCGCTCAAACCCCGCGTCCTTCGTCCGACCTCGCCGTCTACAAATCGCCCACCTGCGGCTGCTGCGGCGCATGGGTCGAACACATGACAGGGGCGGGGTTTCAGGCGCGGATAACCGAGGTGGCCGACCCCGGTTCGGTCCGCCGCGCCCAAGGCGTTCCCGAGTCCCTGGCGTCCTGCCATACGGCCTTGGTTGGCGGATATGTCCTCGAGGGCCATGTGCCGGCCGAGGATGTGCGCCGGCTCCTCGCCGAACGCCCGGAGGCCGTGGGTCTCGCCGTTCCCGGGATGCCGCTGGGGTCTCCCGGCATGGAGACGCCCGACGGGCAACGGGAGGCCTATGAGACCCTGCTGATCCTCAAGGGCGGCGGCACGCGCGTTTTCGCGCGTCACGGCCAGGCGAGGCGCGGGGCATGAAGGTTCTCAAACTTTCCACCCAGCTGCACAAATGGATCGCGCTCGTCGTCGGTCTTCAGGTGCTGTTCTGGGTCGGCGGCGGTCTGGTGATGACTGCGATTCCGATCGAAACCGTTCGCGGCGAACATCGCGCGGTCGAACTCAAGCCGGGTCCGCTGGAGCTCGGCGCGCTTCCGGCCCTCGGCGAGATCGCCCGTCGGGCCGGCGTCGCGCCCGTCCAGGCGGAGCTTCATTCCACGCCGAGAGGGCCGGCCTGGACCCTGAAGCCGGCGGCGGGCGAGCCGGTCATCGTGTCCGCCGCGACAGGTCGGCCGTTCGGACCGATGTCCGCCGCCGAGGTCTCGGCCTTCGCCAAGCGCGCCTATAAGGGTGAGGCGGGGGTGACGGGCGCCGTGCTCCTGAACACCGCGCCCGAGGAGACCGGCCGAACCGGGCCGCTGTGGCGCGTCGACTTCGCAGACCGCGAAAAGACCTCCTTCTACCTGTCGCCCGCCACCGGCGAGGTGGTGACGCGCCGCTCGGGCGTCTGGCGGATTTTCGACTTCTTCTGGCGTCTCCACGTCATGGACTGGAACGACGGCGAAGATTTCAATCACCCCCTGATCATCATCACCACGGCCTTGACGCTGAGCATCGTGGTTTCGGGGTTCATCCTGCTCTGGATTCGGCTGGCGCGGGATCTGAAGGCGGCTCGGGCATCGCAGCGCGTTGTCCGGCGAGAGTGACGCGCGCCCGGATCGATTGACCGGCCGGCGCCCGGCCCGCCATCAGATCAGGCGGTGGGAGATTTCTGTCAGGGCCCGAAGGTCGGTCCCGAAGCGGGCGATTGAAGCCCGGTGCCGTTCCAGCTCGCCATAGGGAAGGTAGCGCACGTCAAGGTCCGCGATCCGGCTGAAGGCGGGCCGCCGCAGCTGGGCGCGGACGTCGCCCTCGCGGCTGTCCGGCGCCACCAGGAACAGGCCTGCGGACGTATGGAGCTCGCCAGACAGGGCGAGGTCCAGCATGCGCACGACGCCGGAATATATCGTGGTGGAGTGTTCGACCTCAAAGGCGGCCGTCACGCGATCCGCGCCGGCTTCCAGCCAGAGGACGTCGATGAGGCGGATCGACTCTGCACCCGCGCCGTTCGCCAGCGCCGCCGGCAGTTGGTCCAGACAGCCATCACCGAGACGCGCGCCGTCATAAGGCCGGCTGCGGTCATTGGCGGCGACCCATACGCGATAGCCGAGCGCTCGCCCCAGATCCCGGATCCATGCCTGGATTTCGGTGTGGGTGCGATCAGTGTCGCGTTGCTGCAGCGCGGTCTTCTCGAACTTCACCGCTTCAGCCCGGGCTTCGGCCAGCCGCCGATCCCAGTCACGGTCAGAGAGATCCTCGCTTTCCAGGGGTGGGGCGGGGTATCGTCCTGACCCGACGTCGAACAGGAAGCCTGCGATGGCGCCCAGATCGTTTGACAGCAGGTCGCGATAGCGGGCGTTGAGTTCCAGAATTCCCTCTCGCATGGCCAGATAGTGCTCCCAGCTGCCCAGCTTCACTTTCGACCCGGTGATTGCGTTGTAGCCATTGACGATGGCGGTGTTGAACGGCGGGGCGTGCGTGGGATGCAGGAAGTAGATCAGGTTGGCCACGGCTGGCCCGAGACCCTTGATCTTGAGCTGATCGATCGTGCGGATGCCGGACAGGATCTCGGCGCCGGTTGAACAGCAGCTGCAGTGATGCAGCAGACGGCCAAAGGCGCGCTGGTTGGGCGGGTTCTCGTAGATGTCGGGAATCCGGAGCTTTGGCTTCCACAGGAACGCGTGGTCGGCGCCCTTGAATATCTGGCGTTGTTCGGCGACCGAATGGACGATGGTCTCCAGCGACGAGCCCCGATAGGCGACGCCGAACCGGCCCGCCTCGATCTCCTCAACGACCTGAGCGATGCCCCGGCGGATGGACCGGAAATTCTTCAGCCGTTCATCCCACAGGAACCACGTCCGATAGGTGGCCGAAGGATCGTCGCGCCACTGCTCGATAAGCTCTTGAAGTCGATCCGGCACGCCGCCCCCTCAGAATTCCATCGCCGTCCCAGCCTAGTCAGATTGGCGCGGAAGCGCCACCGGCGCCAGGCGGGCGGCGGCTTGGCGCCGGGTCCCGACGCAGGGCGCCTGGCAAGGGAGTCGCGCGCCAGCCGCCATGCCGACGTCGCCATGGTGATGGTCGTGACCGGAGCCAGGTTGCGCATGACCGCGACCAAGACGAGGAGCGCCAGAGCGAGCAGGGTTTCCATCACCAGGTCGCGCTTCAGACGTCCGACCGCGCCGGAAGTCCTTGGGAATGTGACGGGCGCTGGCGAGATCCGGGGCCAGGTGGACGCGATTTGCGGCCGCCAGGACCAGCATGCGCGCGAAGATGACCAGCTTTGCCGCCAGCACGGGCCGATGCACGTCCGCCTTGGCATGGAAGTGGCGCCCGGCGACGCCCCTGGCCACGGTTCATTCGGAAACCCCGGGCGAACGGGATTACGCCCTGGAATATGCGGCGTCGCATGGCGACCGGATCGAAGTCGATGTCTGATGCTCCAAAGTCCCGGCCCGCGTCGCGCGGGCGGTGGCCGCGGCCGCCAGGGCGCAGGGCTCCGGGCAGGCCTGGCAGTGCGCCAGCATCTGCCGCCGCAGCGCGGCGCGGCCCCGGTGCACCCGCACGCCGACGTTGTTGGCGGTCAGTCGCATCTCGCCGGCGATCGCCGCCAAAGGGACATCTTCCATTTCCGCCTTGCGCAGCAGGCGAGCGGTTTGCGGCGGAAGCTCGGCGAGGGCCTGCGCGAGACAGTGCAGCGCGCGGTGGGCGTCGTCGTCAGTTCCGTTCCCCTCGTCATATCGGGGCTCGGCGTCCAGGGCGTTCGTCAACCGGGCTCGAGCCGCGTTGCGGCGGTAACGATCGAACAGGGCGTTGCGCAACGCGATCCCGAGCCAGGCGTCCACCTTGCCAGAGTCGGTCAGCCGGCCCGCCGCCAGGGTCACCTTGAGAGCGAATTCCTGCAGGACGTCCTCGGCGTCTTCGGGCGAGCGCAGCCGTTTGACGAGGTAGCGCAAATGCGTCGGGCGATCCTCGCGCAGACGGCGCTCGACGAGGCGGCGAATTTCAGCCGCCGGGGTCGCGGAGGCGGCCAGTCGGGGGTATGTGGACAGTGTTCCCTGGCTGGAATGGGTGACGAGGCTCTGTAAACTCATGGTTGGTCCCCTGTGTGAAGTCAGGGAGAATTCTTCAGTAAGCAACGCCTAGATTTGCGCTGAATCAAGTGCTTAAAAAGATTCTCTTCGCCTCCTGTTTTGTTGAGGGATACAGAGCAGCGATGCGTATAGACATTCGCGTCACCAAGTTTCGATCAGCCGACGTCCGTCGGTTGACACGGGGGGGGGAGGCGCCGCCTGCTCTTTCCGAGGAAGGTTCCCCGTCAAGCCAAACCGCGCCTGGCCGTGAGGCGCATCAGCTCCGCCCCCGTCGCCCGAACGGCGTCTTTCGCCATCTGATCAACACACCACCCGCCATAGGCCTTCGTCAGCAGCTTGACGGAGCCTTGGCTCGCCGGTCGTTGGCCAAGTCTGCCGACGAGGCGGATCACGCTCGGTGACGACCTGGTCCACCGAAAGCCGGAGACCGAAGGCGCGGTCGCTCATCCGGAACCGCGAGCCGCCCGCTGGCCTGCGACGGCGTCGAAGACGTACCATGCGAAGGCCGACCATCATCAGCGACGGGCGTCTCATGTGTTCGGCCAGACGCTTCTGGTCGTCCAGCCGGGGGACCACCGGCTCCGGGCCTGTCGGGAGGTAGGCGGCGACTTCGCAGTGGCCGCGTCCTGGGGGAGCGGCGGCGACAGACATCAGCCTTTTATCTTCCATCAGAAGACCAGCGGGTTCGCAGGGCCGATCCTGAGGACGCAACATGCGCTGCTGGATCACAGGCGCCCCGGCGACCTCACCGTCCGCCGCCGAACCGCTCAAGCATCTGCGGCTGGAGGAGCCGCCGCCTTGTCCGCTGCGGCGCGGAGCGGATCTCGGTCCCCAGGGGGAAGGCGGCGTTAGAGCGGCGCCGCCCCTGAGGTGGCGGGCTGCCGGGCGCCCATGCCGGCGCCGAGCCGCAGCCGTTTGAGCATCAGCGCGTTGACCGCCACCAGCACCGAACTGCCGGACATCGACAGGGCGGCGATTTCGGGGCTTAGGGTGAAGGGGTAGAGGACGCCCGCGGCCAGGGGGAAGGCGAGGACATTGTAGCCGACGGCCCACCACAGGTTTTGATGCATCTTGCGCAGGGTGGCGCGTGACAGTTCGATGGCCTTGACCACGTCGGCGGGGTCGCTGCGCATCAGCACCACGTCGGCGCTCTCGATGGCCACGTCGGTCCCGGCCCCGATGGCGAATCCGACATCGGCCTGGGTCAGGGCAGGGGCGTCGTTGACCCCGTCGCCGACCATGCCGACCCTGTGCCCCTCGCCTTGAAGCTCCTTGATCTTGAGCGCCTTGTCCCCGGGCAGGACCTCGGCCAGCACGATGTCGATGCCCAGTTCGCCCGCGATGCGCCGCGCCGTGCCGAGGTTGTCGCCCGTGATCATGGCTACCTTGACGCCCAGGCCCTGCAGCCGGCGGATGGTGGCCCCGGCGGTCGGCCGCACCGCGTCGGCCACCGCGATCAGGCCGATGACGCGGCCGTCGCGTGCGACGTGGACGACGGTGCGGCCGGCGCCCTGAAGCCGTTCGGATTCCGCGGCCAGCTCGCCGAGCTCGACGCCGTTGTCGGCCATCAGCATGCGGTTGCCGGACAGCACGGTGCGACCGTCCACCGTCGCCCGCAGCCCCTTGCCGCCGAAGGATTCGAAGCCGGTCGCCGCGATTTCGGGGAGGTCCCGGGCCCGCTCGAGCACGGCCTTGGCGATGTGGTGTTCGGATCCTCGCTCGAGAGCCGCGGCGATGGTCAGAAGGTCGGTCTCGTTCACCCCGGCCGCCGGGGTGACCTGGACCACCTTCGGCGAACCCAGGGTCAGGGTGCCGGTCTTGTCAAAGACGATCACGTCCAGCTTGACCGCATCCTCGAGAGCGGCGGCGTTCTTGATCAGCACCCCGTGCCGCGCGCCCAGCCCCGTGCCCACCATGATGGCCATGGGGGTGGCGAGGCCGAGCGCGTCGGGGCAGGCGATGACGAAGACGGTGATCGTCAGGGTCAGGGCGAACAGCAGGGTCTGGCCCAGGACCCAGAACCAGATTCCGAAGGTGAGCAGGCCGATGACGATGGCGGCGAGCACCAGCCACTGGGAGGCGCGGTCGGCGAGCAGCTGGGCGGGGGCCTTGGAGTTCTGCGCCTCCTGCACCAGCTTGACGATCTGGGCCAGGGCGGTGTCGGCGCCCACCCGGGTGGCGCTGTAGCGGAAGGCCCCTGTCTTGTTGATGGCGCCGCCAGTCACGGCATCGCCGACCCCCTTCATCACCGGCAGGGATTCGCCGGTCAGCATGGATTCGTCGACCTCCGATCCGCCGTCCTCGATGACGCCGTCGACGGGGATGCGGCCGCCCGGTCGCACCACCACCCGGTCGCCGACCAGAACGGCGGAGGTAGGGACCTCGACCTCGACGCCGTCGCGCAGCACCCGGGCGGTGGGCGGCGCCAGGTCCATCAGCCTGCGAATAGCGTCCGAGGCGCCGGCCCGCGCCCGCATCTCAAGCCAGTGCCCCATGAGAATGAAGACCAGCAGCAGGGCCGAGGCCTCGTAGAAGTCCGGCGCGTCATAGAGGAAGGTCGCGCCGACGCTGAACAGATAGCCGGTGCCGACGCTGAGCAGGACCAGCACCGCCATGTTGAGCACGCCGCGTCGCAGCGCCCGGACCGCGGCGATGTAGAAGGGCCAGCCGGGGTAGAGGATGGCGGCGCTGGCCAGAACGAACAGCAGGGGCTTGAGCGGAAGGCCGAACGGCGGCTCCACGCGCATGAAGTCCATGCCCATCGGGGCGAGGAAGAAGATCGGGACGGTAAAGGCGACCGCGACGAGGAAGCGGTTGCGCATGTCCCGGGCCATGGCCTGCATGTCCATGCCGGGGCCGTGCCCCATCTCCGCCATGTCGTCGGGATCGGCTGCGGCGCCGTGCCTGGGGCGAGCCGCATGATCGTCGGGAGCGGCAGGGGCCGCCGGATGGCGGGGGTGCGCGGCGCGGGCGTCCACGGCATCCTCGTTCGGTACGCAGACGTGTCGGGGCACGACCTCGCCCCGGCAATGGAAGCCGCAGTCCCGCACCGCCTGTTCCAGTTCGGCCTGGCTGAGACGGGCCTCGTCATAGCGCACCGTGGCGGTGGCCGAGCCGAAGTTGGCGGCGGCGTCCAGCACACCCTTCAGACCCCGCAGGTGTTTCTCGATCACGAGCGGATCCAGCGGGGTGCGGAATCCGGAAACGTCGACGGTGGTGGTGCGCATCAAGAAGAACTCCGGTGAAAATCAAACTTCAGGCCCCGCAGCCCGGGGCCGGGACACGGGACCGGGTCGGGAGAGAACCCCCGGTGTCGCCCGCCGGTATCCGGCCCAGGCCGGACCGAAGGGGCTGGCGGTTTCGCGCTCCTCCTCCACGGCCAGGCGCCAGTACAGGACAACGAGCACGGGAAGCATCGCCAGGGTGGGCAGCGTCGGCCAATGAAGCAGAAGGCCGATCATGATCAGCACGAAACCGGCGTACGGCGGATGGCGGATGGATTTGCAGGGACCGGTCGTCGTCAACCTGCCGTCGCGTTGGGTGCGATGAAGCACCGGCCGGGCGGAGATGAGCCAGAGCCCACCGCCTGAGGACCCCGCCGGTCCCGAGGGGATTGGAGGTCATGCGAGGCCCCTTCCGTTCTGAATACACCCTCCGTCTGACGCCGCACCCGGCCGACCATTACCGACGCGGAAGGCCGACGCTCCAAAGACCCGCCGGTCGCCGGCGTCAGACCGTGGGCCATCAGATCATTGTCCGATCAAGGACCCCGTCGGGGCAAGCCGTTCATCGTCGCTCCCAACAGCGGGCCTCGACCTGCTAATTCGGCGACTTCGCCAAGGGGCCGGGCGGACTGGCGCCCTGTCTGCGCGGCCGGATCGAGACGCACGCCGCGGCGCCCCGGCTGGCGGGATCGTGTCCGACGATGCCTGGGCGGGGACTTCGGCGCCGGATCTCTTCCCCAAGGCTCGAAGCGCGGCTGTCCCTCACGCGCCGGGCGCCGTCGCGGGCGGCTTTCCGAGGGCGTAAGCAATCCTTCCAGCCGGCGTCTTCAGGATCAGCGCATCGAAACAGGCGGGCGCGCCGGGAGGCAGGCTGTGAGGATTCAGGGGCGACGTCTGACGGTGCTGGTGGCTGTCGGCCTCATTGTGGTCGCCACCGGCTCCGCCGCCGCCTTCTGGCGGTTGCAGCCCGCTCCGGCGCCGGCGCAGGTCATCTACGGCAGCGGCCGCATCGAGGTCGACGAGGTGCGGGTCTCGTTTGAGCTCTCCGGCCGTCTGCTGCAGAACCACGCCCTGGAAGGCGCCCCGGTCCTGGCCGGAGCCCCGCTGGCCTCGATCGACCCGTCCGACGCCCGTCTGCTCATGAATCGGGCCGCCGCCCAGCGCGCCGCCGCCGGGCAGACCGTGGCCCAGGTGAGCAGTCAGATCGACCTGGCCCGACACCACGCCGCCTCGGCCCGGACGGATCTGGCCCGGTATGAGGCCCTCGCGCGCGAGGGCTATGTCACGGCCCAACGCCTCGACGGCGTCCGCAACGCCTATCAGGCCGCCAATGATCAGATCAGCCTGCTCGAGGCTCGCCGGGGCGAGGCCGTCGCCCAGGCCGAGGCGGCGTCCCAGACCCTGGCCCTGGGCCGGTCGCAGCTGGTCAGGACCCATATCGCCTCGCCGATATCGGGGGCGGTGCTCGAGCGTCTCGCCGAGCCCGGCGAAGTGATCGTCGCCGGCCAGCCCGTGGTGGTGCTGGCCAACCTGTCGCGGGTGAGGCTGCGTGTCTTCGTTCGGGAGCCGGACCTGGGCAAGGTCCGTCTGGGGGCTCCCGCCAGGCTGCGGGTTGACGCCTTTCCCGGCCGGAATTTCCCGGCGCGCGTGGCCCGGGTTGACGCCCAGGCCCAGTTCACCCCCCGCGACATTCACATGCAGGACGAACGGGGCCGGACCGTCTACGGGGTCACTCTGGAGGCAGAAAATCCGGACGGGCTGCTCAAGCCCGGCATGCCGGCCGACGCCTGGGTTCTGTGGGACGCGTCCGCCGGCTGGCCCGACCGTCTCGCCGTGCCGGAGTAGGGGGATGGCCGAGGCTGTCGTCGAGGCCCGCGGACTGGGGCGCCGATACGGCGCCCGTACCGTGCTGGAGAACATCGACCTCGACGTCCACGCCGGGCAGGTATTCGGCGTGGTCGGCCCCGACGGAGCGGGCAAGTCTACCCTGCTGCAGATGCTGGCCGCCATCCTGCGCCCGAGCGCGGGGACATGCCAGGTTCTGGGGCGCGACGTCCGGCGCGATCCGGCTGGGGTGCAGGCGCGGGTCGGCTACATGTCGCAGGGCTTCTCCCTGTACGATCGCCTCACCGTCGCCGAAAACCTGGCCCTCGCGGCGGACATCCGCGACGTCACCGGACCGGACCGGGCCGTGCGCGGCGCCGAGCTGCTCCGCATGGCCGGGCTGGACCGCTTTCAGCATCGCCGCGAGGGACAACTGTCGGGGGGCATGCGCAAGAAGCTGGCCCTGTGCGCCAACCTCATGCACGAGCCCCCGCTGCTCATCCTCGACGAGCCCAGCCTGGGCGTGGACCCGCTGTCGAGACGGGAGCTGTGGCGAATCCTCGACCGGGCGCGAACCGAGGGCCGGACGATCGTGTTCGCGACCTCCTACATGGACGAGGCCGACGCCTGCGACCGCGTCCTGCTTCTGCGGGATGGAAAGCCCCTCGCGCTTGGAGCCCCGCAGGAGTTGCGACGCGACGTGGCCGGGCAGGTCTACAGGATCACCGGTCCGGCCCTGGACCGGATCGAGGCGGCGCTCGAGACCGACGCCGGCGTGATCAGCTTTCAGCGCCGCGCGGGCCGGGAAGTGCGAGCGCAGGTCCGGGACGGGTCGAGGCTGGCGCCAATCGAGGCGGCTGTGGCGGAGGCCGCCGTTCCCACCATGGAGGACGTGTTCACCTTCGCCTCGGCGCCCCCGCCCGCGCCGCCTGGCGCGGCCTCCGCCGGGCCCCCGCAGCCGCCGCCGCGCATCCGGAATGACGTGATCGTCTCGCGCGGCGTCAGCGTTCGGTTCGGAGATTTCAAGGCTGTGGACGATGTGACGATCACGGTCGCCGAGGGGGAGATCCTGGGCCTGCTCGGCCCCAACGGCGCCGGCAAGACCACCCTGATCCGCATCCTGTGCGGGCTGCTCTCGCCCGGGGAGGGGACCGCCGAGGTGGCGGGGTTCGACGTGGCGCGCCAGAGCGAGGCGGTGCGCGCGCGCATCGGCTACATGTCCCAGCGGTTCTCCCTCTACCCCGACCTGAGCGCGCGCGAGAACCTGACATTCTTCGCGCGGGCCTATGGCGTGCCCCGATCCGAACTGCGCGGCCGAATCGCCTGGGCCAGTGCGCGCGCCAGTCTCGAGGACGCGGGGGAGGGCGCGGCGCGCGACCTGTCCGGCGCCACGCGCCAGCGGCTGGCGCTGGCCTGCGCCATCGTGCATCGGCCCAGGGTGCTCTTCCTCGACGAGCCGACCTCCGGGGTCGACCCCCTGTCCAGATTCCGGTTCTGGCGCCTGATCGCGGCCCTGGCCGCCGACGGCGTGGGGATCGTGGTCACCACCCACTACATGGAGGAGGCCGCGTTCTGCGATCGTCTGGGGCTGATGATGGACGGCCGGCTCATCGCCCTGGGCCCGCTGACGAGGCTGGCCGCCGAGCTCGGGCTCACGACGCCCGATGTCGAGGCGGTCTTTCTCGGCTTCATCGAGCGCGAACGCACCGGGCAGGGGCGGGCGGCGTGAAGGCGCGGCGCGTTCTGGCCTTCGCCCGCAAGGAGGTGCTGGAGATCTCGCGCGACCGCTTCACCATGGGGGTGGCGCTGTTCATGCCCCTGATGATGCTGTTCCTGTTCGTCTACGGAATATCGCTGGATGTCGACCGGGCGCCGCTGATCGTGGTGGACCATGACCGGACCGCCGCCAGCCGGGAGCTGCAGGCCCGGTTTCTCAACTCGGGATATTTCGTCCTCCAGGCGGCGCCGGAGGACGAACGCTCGGCCGAGCACGCCCTGATGCGGGGGACGGCCCGGGCGGCCCTGTTCATCCCGCCGGGCTTCTCCGCGCGCCTCGGACGCGGCGAGGATGCGCCCGTGCAGTTCGTGGTCGACGGCACCTACGCCAGCACGGCGGCGATCCTGTCGGCCTATGGCCGGGCCATCCTCCACACCTACCCGGAGGAGGTGCGCCTCCCTCTCAGGCCCGAGGTGCGCGTCTGGTACAATCCGCAACTGCGCAGCCGCAACTTCATCGTACCGGGCCTGTTCGCGGTGATCCTCATGGCCTTTCCGCCGTTGCTCACGGCGCTGGCCGTCGCGCGCGAAAAGGAGCTGGGCACCATCGCCCAGATATACGCCTCGCCGCTGACCGGGAGCGAGTTCATCGCCGGCAAACTGCTGCCCTACGCCGTAATCGCCTATGCGGAATTTCTCCTCGTCGTCTTCGGCGGGGTGGTCTGGTTCGAGGTGCCCGTACGGGGGAGCGTGGGGCTGCTTCTCGCCGTGGGGCTTCTCTATGTTCTTTGCACGGTTTCCATCGGACTGCTCGTCTCCACCCTCGTGCGCACCCAGCTGGCCGCCATGTTGACGGCCCTGATCGTGACCCTGATGCCGGCCTTCCTGTTTTCCGGCTTCGTCTATCCGCTCTTCACCATGCCGCCGGCGTTTCAGGCCTACGCCTCGGTCCTGCCCACGCGCTATTTTCTCGAGTTCTCACGCGGGGTCGTGCTGCGGGGCGCGGGGCTCGGGGATCTCTGGCCCAACGTCCTCGTACTGGCGGCCTATACCGCGACGGTGTTCGCGCTCGCCGCCTGGCGGTTCCGCAAGAGGATCGCCTGATGCTGTCCGGCCGTCTCGGGGGATTGATCACCAAGGAATTCGCCCAGTTTCTGCGCGACCCGGTGATGCTGTTCGTGGTGATCTTTCTCTACACGGCCGAACTGGTCATGTGCACCATGGCCCTGGGTTTCGACGTCCAGCATCTCAAGCTGGCCGTGGTCGATCACGACCGCTCCGCCGTCAGCCGCGCCCTGATCGAGGAATTGACCACGGGCGACAATTTCGTCCTCGCCGATCAGTTCACCAGCCTGCGCGAGGCGGAAGACCGGCTGCGGCGCGGCGCGCTCGACGTGGTCGTCGAAATACCGCCGCGCATGGGCGCCCGGCTGGCCGCCGGACGCCCGGCGTCGTTCGGAGTCGTGGTCGACGGATCCAACGGCAATGTCGCGGCGCGCGCGCGCGCCTATGTGATCGAACAGAGCGCCCGCTTCGTGGAGAGCCGGCGTCCGGCCGGGGATCGGCGGGCCGCCGTCCGGCCGGAAGTGCGGGTCTGGTACAATCCGGACCTGACCAACACCCGGTTCATGGCCCTGTCGATGCTGGCCCAGGCCGGTCTGATGCTCGGCGTGGTCCTGCCGGCGGCCGCGATCGTTCGGGAAAAGCAGGAAGGCACCATCGAGCAACTTCGGGTTACTCCGATCCGCGCCCACGAATTGTTCATCGCCAAGATCACGCCGACCCTGGTGATCTGCACCGGCGCGGTGTTTCCCGCCCTGGTCATCATGACGCTGATGGGCGTGCCGATGCGGGGCGACGTGTTCATCCTGCTTATTCTCACGGTCGTCTACCTGCTGAGCGCCGTCTCGCTCGGCACCTTTGTGGGCGCCATCACCCAGACGCTGCAGCAGGCGATGCTCGTGGGCTTCTTCGGCCTGTTTCCGCTTCTCTTCCTGTCCGGGAGCATCGCCCCCATCGAGAGCATGCCGCCGTGGCTCCAAACCGCCTCGCTGGCCAGTCCCCAACGCCACTATGTCGAGATTGTATCGGGGCTGTTCCTGAAGGGGGCGGGACTGGCCGAACTGTGGCGGCAGGCGCTGGCCTTGGGGGCCATCAGCAGCGCTATGTTTCTGAGCGCCTGGCTGGTCTTCAGGCGCCGCTGGTAGGACAGGGAGGGCCCGAAATGAAGATCGTGATTTTCGAAACCGAGCAGTGGGAGGCGGCCGCCTGCGCCCGCCTCGCCGGGCCCCATGCCCTGGCCTGCACTCCGGAACCACTCCGCCCGGACAACGTCGCCCGCTTCGCCGATGCGGAGGTGATCAGTCCCTTCGTCCATTCGAACCTCGGCGCCGCCGTTCTGGCCCGCATGCCCCGGCTGCGGCTGATCGCCACCCGATCGACCGGATACGACCATGTCGATCTCGCCTATTGCCGAGAGGCCGCAATCACCGTTTGCAATGTGCCGGACTACGGCGATCATACCGTCGCCGAGCACGTCTTCGCCCTGCTGCTGGCCTTGTGCCGACATATTCCGGAGGCGACGGAGCGGGTGCGCCGGGGCGATGTCCGGGCGCGGGACCTCCGCGGGGTGGAGCTTACGGGAAAGACCCTCGGCGTGATCGGCGCCGGCCGGATCGGTCGCCGCGTGCTCCAGATCGCGCGCGGCTTCGGCATGCGGACGCTCGCTTCCGACCCGTCTCCGGACGCCGCAGCGCGAAAAGATCCCGACTTCCACGCTGTTTCATTGCCGGTGCTTCTCGCCGCCTCGGACGTGATTTCGCTGCACGCCCCGGGCGGCTCCGGCCTGCGCCTGTCGGATCCGGAGTTTGCACTCATGAAGACCGGCGCCCTGCTCATCAACACGGCGCGCGGCGGAGCCGTCGATCCCGCCGCCCTTCTTCGCGCGCTCTCGTCGGGCCGGCTCGCGGGCGCCGGCCTCGACGTCATCGCCGAGGAGCAGGCGTTTGGCGATGAGGCGGAGATCTTCCGGCAGGACGCCCAGGTCGACCCCGCCCGGCTGCGCGCCTTGCTGGCGGATCACGCCCTGGTTCGGCTGCCCAATGTCCTGGTCACGCCCCACATCGCCTACAATACCCAGGAGGCGGTCGACAGGATCATCGAGACCACCCTTGGCAACATCGAAGCCTATGCCGCGGGCGCGGCCCGGAACGTGGTGACGGCGGTCACGCCGGCCTCACCATCGCCGGGGGGGCCGACCTGAGCGTCGTCGGACATGCGGTTCCGACCGCCGGAGCCGCATCCTTCCGCGCTCGCCGACACCCGCTTTCGCGATCAGTCCGGCGCCGCAGTAAGATTTCACGCGCGCCTGCGTCTGTCGGAGAGCCTGCCGGCCGTCCGCCGGTCCATCGGAGGTTCTCGTGCGACTGATCGTGCCGCTGCCTGGAAATGAGGCCTTCGCCGAACGGCTCGCCACGGCCGGCGGGTTCGAATTGGGCCGTCTCGAAACCCGGCGCTTTCCGGACGGGGAGAGCTACGTCCGTCACCTCTCGGATATGGCGGGTCGGACGGTCGATCTGGTCTGCAGCCTGGCCCGCCCGGACCCCGGCTTTCTGAGCCTGCTGTTCGCGGCCGACGCCGCGCGGGATCTCGGCGCCGCGCAGGTGAGCCTGGTCGCGCCCTACCTCGCCTACATGCGCCAGGATCGACGGTTCAAGCCCGGAGAGGCGGTCACCTCGCGCCCGTTCGCGCGTCTGCTGTCCGGGGCGTTCGACCGGTTGATCACGGTGGATCCCCATCTGCACCGCTATCCGGATCTGGCGGCGCTGTACGCCATTCCGACCGCGACGCTGCATGCGGCGCCCGTGCTGGCGGACTGGATCGCGGCCGAGGTTCCGGATGCCCTGATCATAGGTCCGGATGAGGAGAGCGAACAATGGGTCGCGGCCGTCGCCGCCAGGGTGGGAGCCCCGCACATCGTGTTGCGCAAGATCCGCCGGGGCGATCGCGAGGTCGAGATCGTTCTGCCCGATCTCGGCGCCTGGACCGGCAGACGGCCTGTGCTGATCGACGACATCGCCTCCTCGGGTCGGACCCTGATCGAGGCTGCGCGACGGCTGCAGGCGCAGGGCCTGAAGCCGCCGGTCTGCGTGGTCGTGCATGCTGTGTTCGCCGATAACGCCTTCGAGGAACTGGCCCGGATATCCGATCAGGTGGTGTCCACCGACAGCGTGCCGCATCCGAGCAACGCCATCTCCCTGGCGCCGCTGCTGGCGTCGGCGCTGCGGGAACCTGACGCAGCGGGGCCGGCCCGCCGCCGCCGGTCCGATTCCGGCGCCGTGACCACCGAGGGTCCGGGATGAACATCTCGCAAGGGAGAGCCGAATGAGACGCGGACAGTGGAACCTGGTTCGTTCCCACTTCATCGGCGCCCGGAGGCTCGCCCCGGCGAGCTTGCGGCACGGCCGCAGACCCCTCTCGTTCGGAATGTCAAGCCGGGGTTTGAGCGGAGCGCTCGCCGTCTTGACACGCCGGAGAGCGAAGCGGAACGTCGATGGCATGTGGCGCATCGTTCGCACGCTTTTGTTCGCCCTCGCCCTGGCCGGCTCCATCGGCCAGGCGTCGGCGTTCGCCGCGCCCCAGCGGCCGGGCGTGACCGCAGACGCCATGGCCGCCATGCCGGATTGCGCCGAAATGATGATGCAGGCAGGCGCCGAAGGTCCGGCGTCCTGCGATGACTCTGGGCCCCACTGCCTGGGCCTCGCTGCCTGCGCGGCAGTCGCGGTTCCTCTTCCGTCCGACGCGGGCGTCACGGCCCGGCCGTCGGCGCCGCATCGCCAGCAGGTCGCATTGAGCGCCGATGACACCCGTGCAGGGGAGCGGCCGACGCCCCTGGGCGACCCTCCCAAGTCTCCGGCATAGCCCGACTTCGCTGACCATGGCCCGCGCTCGCGTGGGCGGTGATCGAACGACTAGCATCCCGCGTCGCACCAAGGTGATCGACGCGGGGCTCGAGGACATTCCCATGAACTCCGGCTATCGGACGGCTCCAGGCCGTCACATGTCGAGCGCCGCGGTCGATCCCGATCGCGGAAAATCACTCCAGTTGGCCAGGATCGCCCCCAGGGGAACGGTGGCCGCTGCCGCGGCCGCCATCGGCTTGTTCGCCGCCATTGGCATGCCCGCTGCGGCGGAGCCGATGACTTTCGACGAGGCCCTCGCGCTCGCCGCAACCACCGCTCCGCAGCTGCGGGCCAGCGCCCTCGGCGTGGAGGCGGCCTCGGCGGCCTCGGCGGCCGCGGGTCGGCTCCCGGATCCACAGCTCCGGTTCGGAATCGACAACCTGCCGGTCTCGGGGCCCATGGCCGGGCGGTTCGGCGACGACGAAATGACCATGGCGCGCATCGGCCTCATGCAGGAGGTCCCCAGCCGCGCCCGGCGACGGGCGGAACGCGCCGTGGCGGAGGCCGACATCGACGTGGCCGCCGCCGCCGACGCGATCGCGCGCCGCGAGGCGCGGGTGGCCGCCGGCGTGGCCTGGCTCGATCTGCACTACGCCGGTCGCCGGCTCGCGGCGCTCGAGGAGGTGCTGTCGGCGCTGGAGCCGCTCTGGGAGGCCGCCCCCGCGGGCGTGGCCGCCGGAACGGACCGGCCGGCCGGCGCCCTGACCCCCGTCCTGCTGCAGGCCGCCCTGCAGGACAGGCACAGCAGGCTCATGGCCGATGTGGCGAGGGCGCGCGCCGAACTGACGCGCTGGACGGGCGATGCGGACCCGGCGGCGAGCGGGCCGGCTCCCGACCTCGAGATCGACCCGACCGGTCTGAGGGCGGGTCTTGAGCGCCTTCCGACCCTGCAGGCCTGGCGGGCGGCTGGAAGCCGCGCCGATGCCGAGGTCGCCCTCGCCCGATCGGGGCGACGGCCCGATTGGGCCTTCGAGGTCAGCTACGGTCGCCGCGATCCGATGTTCGGAGACATGCTGTCGGTGGGCGCCAGCGTCCGTTTGCCGCTCTTCGCCAATCAGCGCCAGGAGCCGCTGATCGCCGCCCGCTCGGCCGACGCCCTGGGCGTCCGGCTGGAGCGCGAGGCCGCGGCGCGCGAACTGCGCGCCTCCCTGGACGCCGACCTCGCCGATCTCGCCGCGCGCCGCGACCAGTGGGTCCGGTCGCGCGATGTCATCGTCCCGGCCGCCCGCCAGCAGGCCGATCTGGAAACCGCCAGCTACGCCGCCGGGCGGGCGGGCCTGGCGGATGTCCTGAACGCCTTCACCGCCCTGGCCGACGCGCGTCTGGAAGCCCTCGACCGCGAAGCCGCCGTTGCTCGCGACACCGTCCGCATCACCCTCGCCTACAGGAGCGACGACCAATGACCGGTTCCAACCCTCGCGTCGCGCTCGTCGCGGGCGCTGTCCTGGTCCTCGGCGTGGGCCTCGCGGCCGGCCTGATCGGCCGCCCCATGCTGGAGCGTGCGAATGGGGCCGCCGCCGGCCAGACCGCATCCGCGGAGCGCGAGATTCTCTACTGGTACGATCCGATGCTGCCCAATGAACGCTACCCGGGTCCGGGCCGCTCCTCGATGAACATGGAGCTGATCCCGAAATACGCCGACGAGGCGGACGGCGCGCCCGGCGTGCGCATCGATCCCTCTCTGGCCCAGAATCTCGGCATGCGTCTGGCGACGGCGCGCCGGGCGTCGCTGGAGGGCGATCTCAACGCCTCCGCTGTCATCGACTACAACCAGCGCGACGTGGCCATCGTCCAGGCCCGCGCCGCCGGTTTCGTCCAGCGAGTCTACAGCCGCGCGCCCGGGGACGTGATCGCCGCCGGCGCCCCCCTGGTCGACCTGCTCATCCCGGAGTGGGCGGGGGCCCAGGGCGAGTATCTGGCCGTCCGCCGGACGGGTGACGCGGCCCTGATCGAGGCGGCCCGGCGGCGGCTCCTGTTGCTCGGGATGTCCGAGGCGTTGATCGTCCAGGTCGAACGGACCGGACGGCCGAGGACCACGGTGACCATCGTCAGTCCGTCCGCCGGCGCCATCCGCACCCTGGGCGTTCGGGCCGGGATGAGCGTCACCCCGGGCATGACCCTGGCCGAGATCAGCGGACTGTCGACGGTCTGGCTGAATGCCGCCATACCCGAGCTCCAGGCGGGCCGGCTGCGCCTTGGCCAATCCGTCGAGGTCGCGCTCTCGGCCTTCCCCGGCGAGCGGTTCAGCGGACGTCTGACGGCGCTGCTGCCCGAGGTTTCCGGGGACAGCCGCACGCTCACGGCGCGCATCGAGATGGCCAATCGCGCGGGACTCCTGCGGCCCGGCATGTACGGGCAGATCACCTTCGGCGGCGGCGGCGGAGAGGTGCTGGTGGTTCCGTCCGAGGCCGTGATCCGAACGGGCGAAAGAACCCTCGTCATGCTGGCCCTGCCCGAGGGGCGCTACCAGCCGGCCGAGGTCCGGACCGGACGGGAATCCGGCGGGATGACCGAGGTCGTGGCCGGGCTGGCGGAGGGCGAACGCCTCGTGGCCTCCGGTCAGTTCCTGATCGATTCCGAAGCCAGCCTGTCCGGGATGGCGGCCCGGGCGATTTCGGGCGAGCGCCCGGCTGTGCCTCCGGCTTCACCCGCCACGCCCCCTGCGCCGGCCGCGGTGAACGGGCACGCCGGCCACGGTGGAGCCGCGCAATGATCGCCGCCCTCATTCGCGCCTCCGTTCGCGCTCGCTTTCTTGTGCTCATGGCCGCCGTCGCCCTGGCGGCGGCGGGCCTCTGGGCGGTGCGGACGACCCCGGTCGACGCCCTGCCGGATCTGTCCGACGTCCAGGTCATCATTCGCACCAGCTATCCCGGGCAGGCGCCGCAGATCGTCGAGAACCAGGTCACCTATCCGCTGGCCACCACCATGCTGTCGGTGCCTGGCGCGCGCACGGTGCGCGGCTACTCCTTCTTCGGCGACAGTTTCGTCTACGTCCTGTTCGACGAGGGGACCGACCTCTACTGGGCGCGGTCGCGGGTTCTCGAATACCTGAACCAGGTGCAGGCCCGCCTCCCTGAGAGCGCTCGTCCCGCCCTGGGTCCGGACGCCACCGGCGTCGGCTGGGTCTATGAATACGCCCTCGTCGACCGCTCCGGCCGCCACGACCTGGCCCAGCTGAGAAGCCTGCAGGACTGGTTCCTCCGATATGAGCTGAAAACCGTTCCAGGCGTGGCCGAGGTGGCCAGCATCGGCGGCATGGTCCGGCAGTATCAGGTGGTGCTCGACCCCGTCCGGCTGGCCGCCTATGGCGTCACCCACCAGGCCGTGGTCGAGGCGATCGGGCGCGCCAACTCGGAGACCGGCGGGTCGGTGCTGGAGCTGGCCGAAGCCGAATATATGGTCAGAGCCAACGGCTATCTGACCAGTCTCGATGACTTCCGTGCCGTCCCCGTCCGCACGGCGGCGGGCGGCGTGCCCGTCACCCTCGGCGACGTCGCCACGGTTCAGGTCGGTCCCGAGATGCGGCGCGGGATCGCCGAGCTGAACGGCGAGGGCGAGGTGGCCGGGGGAGTGGTCATCCTGCGCTCGGGCGGCGACGCCCGGGCCACCATCGCCGCCGTCGCCGACCGGCTCGAGACCCTGAAGGCGGGTTTGCCTCCCGGGGTCGAGGTGGTGACGACCTATGACCGCTCGCAGCTCATCGACCGCGCCATCGCCAATCTCAGCACAAAGCTGATCGAGGAGTTCATCGTCGTCGCCCTCGTCTGCGGTCTGTTCCTGTGGCACGCCCGGTCCGCCCTGGTGGCCATCCTGACCTTGCCGCTCGGCGTGCTCGCCGCCTTTCTGGTCATGAACCTGCAGGGGGTGAACGCCAACATCATGTCGCTGGGCGGCATCGCCATCGCCGTGGGCGCCATGGTCGATGCGGCCGTAGTCATGATCGAGAACGCCCACAAGCATATCGAGCGATGGGAGCATGAGCACCCCGACGAACCACTCGCGGGAGAGATCCGCTGGAAGGTGATCACCGACGCAGCGGCGGAAGTCGGTCCGGCCCTGTTTCTGAGCCTGGTGATCATCACCCTGTCGTTCATTCCGGTGTTCAGCCTGCAGGCCCAGGAGGGTCGGCTGTTCGCGCCGCTGGCCTTCACCAAGAGCTACGCCATGGCGGCGGCGGCCATTCTTTCGGTCACCCTGGTGCCGGTCCTGATGGGCTATCTCATCAGGGGGCGCATCCCCGCGGAGCAGTCCAATCCCGTCAACCGATGGCTGACGCACATCTATCGCGGCCCGCTCGACTGGGTGCTGCGGCGACCGCGGACGACCCTGGCGATCGCTGTCATCGCGTTCGCCACCACGGCCTGGCCGCTCAGCCAGATCGGTGGCGAGTTCATGCCCGCCATGGACGAGGGCGATCTGCTCTATATGCCGTCCGCCCAGCCGGGTCTGTCGGCGGCGGCGGCGTCAGCGCTGCTGCAGAGGACAGACCGGATGATCCGCACCATTCCCGAGGTCGCCACCGTGTTCGGCAAGGCGGGGAGGGCGGAATCCGCCACCGATCCAGCGCCGCTGGAGATGTTCGAGACTACGATCCAGTTCAAACCACGCGACCAGTGGCGCCCCGGCATGACGCCGGAGAAGCTGGTCGAGGAGCTCGACCGCGCGGTTCAGGTTCCGGGCCTGGCCAACGTCTGGGTGCCGCCAATCCGCAACCGCATCGACATGCTGGCGACCGGCATCAAGAGCCCCATCGGCGTCAAGGTCTCCGGGGCCGATCTGGCCGTGATCGACCGCATCGCCGGCCGCGTCGCCGAGGTCGCGGGGGATGTGCCGGGGGTGAGCTCGGCGATCGCGGAGCGCCTGACCGGCGGCCGGTATGTGGATGTCGATATCGATCGCGCCGCCGCCGGCCGCTACGGGCTCACCATCGCCGATGTCCAGTCGATCGTCGGCGGCGCCATCGGCGGCGAGACCATCGGTCAAACCATTGAGGGGGTGGCGCGCTATCCGATCAGCGTCCGCTATCCCCGCGAACTGCGCGACAATCCCGAACAGCTGCGGAATCTTCCGGTCCTGACCCCGGCGGGCCAGCAGATCACCCTGGGCGCGGTGGCCGAGATCCGTATCGCCGATGGGCCGCCGATGCTCAAGTCCGAGAACGGACGGCCTTCAACCTGGGTCTATATCGACGTGCGAGGCCGGGATCTGGCGTCGGTGGTGGGGGACCTGCGGCGGGCGGTCGCTGCGGAGGTCGATCTCGGTCCCGGGGTGAGCATCGCCTACTCCGGCCAGTTCGAATATCTCGAGCGCGCCGCCAACCGCCTGAAGATCGTTGTGCCGGCGACGCTCGCGATCATCTTCCTGCTGCTCTACCTGACCTTCGGCCGATTCGACGAAGCCGCCCTGATCATGGCCACGCTGCCCTTCGCCCTGACCGGGGGCGTATGGATGCTCTACCTGCTCGGCTTCAATCAGTCGGTCGCGACCGGGGTGGGGTTCATCGCCCTGGCCGGCCTGTCGGCCGAGTTCGGCGTGGTGATGCTGATTTACCTCAAGCACGCGCTCAGGGATCGGGGGCCCCACCCTGACGCCCTGCAGGTCGAGGAAGCGGTCCGGGAAGGCGCTCTGCTCAGGGTTCGGCCCAAGGCGATGACCGTGGCCGTGATCCTGGCGGGCCTGTTCCCGATCCTGATCGGCCACGGCGCCGGCTCGGAGATCATGAGCCGGATCGCCGCGCCCGTTATAGGCGGCATGATCACGGCGCCTTTGCTGTCGATGCTCGTTATCCCCGCGGGCTATCTGCTGCTGAGACGCCGCAGGTTCCGTTCGACCCCCGTCCTTCGAGGAGACACACAATGAAGCGCCGTATAATCCTGCTGACCGGTATCACTGCCGTTCTGGCCGCCTGCGGTCAGCAGGCGGAACCCGAAAGCCCGGCGGTCCCGATGGCCCAGTCCGGATCACCGACGGTTGGCGCGGATGGCGCCTCGACGTCGCCGGCCGCCGACCCCACGACCGCAGACGGCGCGGGCGTCATCACAGCCGTGGACCCGGCGGCGGCGACGATCACCATCAACCACGAGGCCATCCGTTCAATCGGGTGGCCCGCGATGACCATGACGTTCAAGGCTTCGCCGGCTGTATTGCAGGAGGCCGCCGTCGGTGACCGTATCCAGTTCGATCTGACAGTTCGGGACGGAGCCGGAGAGGTGACGGCGATCTACCCCCATTGATCCTCGGAGCGTCATGCGATGAGGACGGTCCATCGATCAGGTTGGAGGACGGCGCCGGGCCGGCCCCCGATGCTGTATTCAGGTCGAATGACGGAACCGGTTCGGCTCGTCCGCCCCATGCAACGTCCTGCGCTGTGGAGGCGACGGTCTTTCCACCCTTGCCGGCATGCGGAGCATGCTTGCCGGCGTGCTGAGCATTGAGCCGACGGAAGACGTAGAAGCCTCGCTCTACCAAGGCCCTCACCAGGTCTTCGGGGTCAGGTGAGTCCTGGACGGAAGGCGGGGTCTGCGCGCCAGCGAGGACGACATTTTTTCACGGAGTTTCCGCTCCCGACAAGCATCGAAGGTCCAACGGGTGCGCCACGATGACATTGATCGAGATCAATGCCGGGCGCCTCGTCGAAGATCAGGCTGGTCGATGTGCGGTATGGAGAGCGTCTTGAGGCTGATCGCGATTGTCGGCGTGTTGATGCTGACGGGATGTACGGCTGGTCCCGAATTTCGCGAGGCTGCTGGCACGGCTGAAGCGGCGAAATACTATCCCAAACAGGCTGTGGACCTCGCCTCGGCGGCGCGGGGCCGAGCGCTCGTGCAGAGCCGGTGCGCGGCGTGCCATTCGGTCGGGCCGACCGGCGAAAGCCCGGTGGCGGCCGCGCCCCCGCTCCGCCACCTCGGAACCCGTTATCCCGTGACGGATCTTCAGGAATCCTTCGCCGAGGGCATAACCAACGGCCACAGGAAGATGCCGGAAATCACCCTGGAGGGCGACCAGATTACGGATCTGATCGCCTACCTTCAGGATGTGCAGAACCATTCGAGACCTTAGCCGGCCGGCAGCCGTTCAGGGAGGCGGCGCGGTGAGGACCACGCCAGGAGGGCCAGTCCGCGCGTCCTCGCATTGATCCATATCGCCTTGGCCGATGGTTACCGCGAACGATCATCACTTTGGCGGGGTCGCTTGATGTCTGTGACAAGGGCCTGGTCGAGGCTGAGACTGTGCGGTTGTCCATAGATGGTGATGATCATCGGCTGTCCGGATTCCAGCGAGACGTCGAGTTTCTGATTGGTCTGGTCGATCCTGACCGCGAGGCTTCGGCCTCGCCACTGGAGGCCGAAGCCCAGGCTGAGCCAACTCGCCGGCAAATGGGGGGCGAGGCCGATGCCGTCGCTTCGCAGCGACAGCCCGGCGAACCCAAAGACCGTCATCAGCCACAGGCCGCCCTGCGCCGCGATATGAATACCACCGCCGATCGCCACCTTGGTGTCGGCGAGATCGATCGCCGCGGTTCTGTGGAAATAGTCCAGCGCCATCTCGACATCGCCCAGACGGGCGGCGACGAGCCCGTGCATGGCGGTGCTCAATGAGCTGCCGTGACCGCAACGGGGCTCGTAGTACCGGAAGTTGGTCGCTCCGGTTTCGCCTGCAAACTCTTCGGGCAACAGGGCCAGCAGGGCGACGACATCGGCCTGTTTGATGACCTGGGACCGCTGGGTTCGCTCGCGGCCGAGCACCACGTCCATCGGAACGGAACGGCCCGCATAAGCTGACAGGTCCACGTCTTCGAGATCGAAATAGCCCGTGAACTGCTCGAACAGGCCCGTGTCCGGATCCAGGCCGGTCGCCATCGTCTCGGCGACGCCGGTCCAGTGCCCGAGGTCGGCCTCATCCAGGTCGAGGCGCCGGCAGAGAATGGTCCATTCTGCGGGCCACCGCTCGCCCAGCATGGCCGCGACCTCGAGCGCCCGACGAATGTTCCAGCGCGCCATGACGTTGGTGAAGGCGTTGTCGTCGATGGCCTCGTGATACTCGTCGGGGCCGATGACGCCGCGGATGTGATGCAAGCCGTCCGCCTCGGGCTGGGCCCGACTGGCCCAGAAGCGTCCGGTTTCGAGAAGGATTTCCGCGCCGGCCGCGACCAGGAATTCGTCGTCGCCCGTGGCCTGCCAGTATTGCCAGACGGCATAGGCGACGTCGGCGCTGATGTGTTGCTCCTGGGCGCCGGTGAGGATGTCGATGATCTGCCGGTCCGGACCGACGGCCTGCTCAGGTGTCGCCTCCAGCCCGGTGTCGGTGGACTCCCAGGCGTAGAATGCTCCCCGCCAGCCCCTCTCGGCCGCCTTCGCTCTCGCGCCGTCCAGGGTATGGAAGCGGTACATCAGCAAGGACCGGGCTGCTTCGGGCCAGGTCAGGATATAGAAGGGCAGCAGGAAGATTTCGGTGTCCCAGAAGACATGCCCGCGATAGTCGGCGCCGGTCAGGCCCCGAGCGCCGATCGAGACACGCGGGTCGTCCGGGTTGGCGGCGCTGTTGAGGTGGTAGACCGCAAACCGAATCGCCTTCTGCGCCGCGGCGTCGCCTTCAACCTCGACGTCGCTGCACGACCAACGATTTGCCCATGCCGTTTCGTGTTGCTCCATCACGCTTCGCCAGCCTGACCGTCGGGCGTCCGAAAGTTCTTTCCGTACAATCGCGCCAGGATCCTGATCGGGACCGTCGCTTCGCGCCACCGTCACGATCCGCTCGAGACAGACGACTTGCCCCGGGCGGGCGCGCCAGGTCCACGACCATTTGAGCGGGGCGAGCGCCGTCGGCGGCAGATCCTGACCGTCGATCCGCAAGGCCACGGCTGCCGCCATGGCGAGACGTTTGCCGGAGTGATGAGTGCGCCACAGGCCGAATTCGGTCTCGAGGCGTTCGGAAATGAGGTCGTGATCGCCGCCTTCGAAAGAAGCTTCCAGTGTGATGTCAGTCGCGCCCTGATCGACCTCCAGATGCAGCAACTGCAGGCCGAGCGACCGCCGGCTCAGCGAGACGAAGCGCAGGAGACCCAGTCGGACGCTCACGGCTGTTCCTTCCACCAGGCGACATTCGGCGAGCGCCAGGCCGCGCCTCATGTCGAGCGTCAGTGGGTGTGAGGGCCCTTGTCCGAAGTGGTGGACAAGCGGTCCTCCCGCCAGGCCGATGCGGACGTCCAACCAGTCTGGAGCGAAAACCCTTTCCGGGACCGGCCGGTCCGTGTCCGGCGTATCGAACAGCCCGGCGACATAGGAGTTCGGCGAAACGAGGCGCCGGAACGATCGATTGACGGCGTGGGAGGCCCGGGCCCCGAGAAAACCGTTGCTGACCGTGAAGCGGGTTTCGCGATCGCTCTCGCGGAGCGGATCGCAGCCATCGTCGTTCAGGACCCATGCGGCATCCGCCGTCGGCTCCAGCGCCTGTTTCATGGTCCTGGGTTCCTTCACGGTGTCCGAGCCTTGAGACGGCCCAGCGCGAGATCGACCACCGCGACGTCGTCCAGGGTTTTGACGACCAGGTCCGATCCCGCCGCCCACAGTTGGTCCGCGTCGCCCAGCCGGGCGACGCCGAGCGCCGCCATGCCGCCGGCGCGGGCCGCCTGAATGCCCGCAGGCGCGTCCTCGGCCACGAAGCACTGCGCCGGCGAAACACCGAGCTCTGCGGCCGCGATCAGGAAAAGCTCCGGGTCCGGCTTGCCGCGCTTCAGATCGCGACCGGAGACATTGACGCGGAAGATGTCGAGCAGGCTCTGGCCGGTGCTGAGGATGATCGGCCGCATCATGTCGGTGGCGTTCCTGGACGATGAAGCGGCCGCCATGGGCCAGCCGAGAGCCGCGACCGCCTCGACGAAACGCAGGGCGTCCGGGAAGGCTGCGACCGCGCCGGTCTGGATCAGCGTTTCAAGCCGTGCCTGCTTTCGTTCGGCGTAAATGGCCGCGTGGCGTTCAGCCTTGCTCACGCCCAGGGCCTCAAGGGCGGAACGGGCGCCGTCGAGACGCGGCTTGCCCGCGACCTGGGACTGATACATCGCCGTCGTGAAGCGCTCGCGTTCAGCGAAGCTGCCGAGCGCGTCGCGCCACGCTCGCTCGTGAGGCGATGCGAGCAGGACCCCATCCACGTCGAAGATGCCCGCAGTCAGCATTCGCTGCGATCCGCCCACGATCCGGCTTTTGCGGTCATTCGTGTAGGGCTTCCGCTTCATCCGCCATCCGTCCAGAATGACATGCATCGGCGCGCCGAACCTTGATCCGGATCAACGCGCCGGCCGGGCATCGCCTGTTCTATGTCTCCCAAGCGAGAGTTCCTTATGATCAAACCAATACGGGTCGCCGTGAACGGATATGGCGTCATCGGCAAACGCGTCGCCGATGCGGTCAAGGCTCAGAAGGACATGACCCTGATCGGCGTGGCCGACGTCGCGACGGACTGGCGCACCCGGGTCCTTCAGACAAAGGGCGTGCCGCTCTTTGCCGCCACGCCCAAGGCATTTGACGAACTCCGGGCCGCAGGACGCCGAACGGCCGGTCAGCTGGACGATCTGTTGGGCGAGGTCGATGTCATCATTGACTGCACGCCCAAGCACGTGGCGGCGGACAACGTTCCCCTCTACCGGGCCCGGAGCCTGAAGTTCATCCTTCAGGGGGGAGAGAAGCACGCCGTGACGGGACACTCTTTCGTCGCGGAGGCCAGTTTCGAGACGGCGGTCGGCCGTCAGGCGACCCGGGTCGTGTCGTGCAACACCACCGCGACGGTGCGCACTCTGAGCGCTTTGAAGCGCGCCGGGCTGCTTCAGCGGGCCCGGGGCACCCTGCTTCGACGCGCGACCGATCCGTGGGAAAGCCACAAGGGCGGCATCATGAACACCCTCGTTCCCGAGCCCGAAATCCCCAGTCACCAGGGTCCCGACGCCCAAACCGTCGATCCGGACCTCGATGTGGTGACCATGGCGGTCAAGGTGCCTGAGACGATCGCCCACCTCCACTACTGGTCGGTCCAGATGACCCGACCGGTGGACAAGGAGGAGGTGCTCGACGCCTTCCGATCCTCGTCACGCATCCTGCTGATGAAGGACGCGTATGGTCTGGACGCCCTCAACGCCGTCAAGGAGCTGATGGCGGATCGGGGCCGATCCCGCGGCGACCTTTACGAGGTGGCGCTTTGGGCCGACATGCTCACGGTGCAGGGCGATGAACTCTTCTACGCCTATATGGTCGACAATCAGGCGATCGTCGTGCCGGAGACCATCGACGCCATAAGGGCTCTAGACGGACGCGAGACATCGGGCCGCCGGTCGATCGCCGCGACGGATTTGGCCATGGGGATCGACAACGACCTGTTCGCCGGGAACCGGGTCTGAACGTCGGAGTCGCCGCTGTCCGAGCAGGTTTGTAACGATATCCGGGTCGTCGCCGTCAGGGAGGGGGAAGATAATCGAGCGGGGTGTCCTTCGGACGTCCCGTCACCAGTCAGAAAGCAGCCATGACCACCCGCACACTCGACGTCGGCAATCTGTTTTCCGTCCTTGGAGCGCGCGGGATAGAGCGACAACTGCGCCGCATCGACGGTGTCGGCCGCGTATCGGTGAACCCGGTTTCGGGCTCCACGACGGTCGCCTATGACGCGGCCAGGACCAGCCTGTCTGATATCAGGGCCGCGATCGAGGCCTGCGGCTTTCACTGCGCCGGAGGGGCCCTGCCCAAACATGTTTGCCAGGACCACCCGGCGCCGGCCGAAGGCACCCCCGAGCCGGTCGAACCCGCGGCGGCCGAGGCGCATCGAGGGCATGCCGGGAGCGCAGCCGCCGGGGCGAAGCCGTCTCGCGGGGAGGCGGCGGCGTGAAACGCCGCGCTCAATCAAACCTCTCTCTCGCGGCGATGGCCGTGTTGATGGCGTCAGCCTTCACGGTGTCGATGGGCTTCGGAGTCGTCCTGCCCCTGCTGCCCTTCCTGATTGAACGCCTGCTTGGCGGGGGGGCTGAGGCAGGACAAATCTCCCGGGCGACAGGCTTGCTGACCGGCCTGTACATGCTGTCGCTGTTTCTCTTTGCGCCCATGTGGGGACGCCTGTCCGACAGGTATGGGCGCCGTGTCGTCCTGCTGATCGGCCTGATCGGCTTCGGCGCCACCATGCTGGTCTTCGCCTTCGTCGAGAGCCTCGTCGCCGTCTACGCGGAGCGTGTCCTGAGCGGCCTGTTCGCCGCAGCCGTCACGCCGGTGGCGCTGGCCGCCATCGGAGATCTGGCGGCGACCGAAGAGGCGCGGGCGCGCCGCCTGACCTTCGTCAGCCTGGCGGGGATTTCGGGATTTCTACTGGGACCCATGCTGGGCGTCTTCATCGCTCGCGCCGGCGCCGACATGGTCGCGACCGCCGATCCGATGGCGTCGTTGACGTTTCCGCTGGCCGCGACGGCCGTTCTGGCGTTTGCCATCGCCGGCGCCGCCGTCTTCGCCCTGCCGCGAACCCGGCGCCAGGGTCGGCTCGCCAGTCCGGATCCCACCGTATCGCCGACAAGCCGATGGCTGATCCCCAATCTCCTGATCCTCGGGTTCATCGTCGCCGCCGGAGTCGGTGTATTCGAGGTCGGGCTGGCGCTGCGCGGGAAACAGGAACTGGGCATGACCCCCACCCAGATCGCCCTGATGTTCACGGAGTGCAGCCTGGTCATGCTCGTGGTGCAGGCCCTGGTGTTTTCGCCCTGGGTCAAACCCTCGACGACCCGCTGGCTGATCGCGCCGGCGCTGGCTGTCCTGGGGATCGGGCTGTTTCTGCTGCCGCGCGCCACCGATTTCAACCTGATGCTCGCGGTGATCGGCGCGGTGGCGGCCAGCGCCGGCATTCTGGCGCCGATCCTGACCTACTGGACCTCCAGCAAGGCCGGCGAGGCTCAAGGGGCGCAACTCGGCAAGCAGACAGCCGCTGCAAGCCTGGGGGCGGCCGTCGGTTCGGCGGCGGGAGGGTTGTTGTACGATGTCGCCTGGTTGCCCGACGCGTCATTCCTCATCATGGCCGCGGTGACCGGTTTGGGCGTGGTGCTCAGCCTCGTTTTGCCCCGGATGCTGGGCCAGCGCGCCGACCCCGCTGATAGTCCAGGCGCGCCTCGCGTGGCGAACTGAACCAACGGCGCCGGTGTTCGTTGAAATGACAGTCGCCGCGGTCCGGACGTCACGTCCATTTGGCTGGCGGCTCGATCCAAAGGACCCACCGCCATGTTCAACGTCACAGAACGCTCGGTCAGGCGAACGGCCATCGCCTTGTCGATCCTTTCGCTGCTCGGCGCCGCCGGGTGCGCCGCCACCGCGTCAGACGCCGATATGGCGATGCCGGATCGGCCGATGGCCGGCATGAACATGCCACAGCCAGCCTCGAGCAGCGGCATGATGAACCAGGGTCACGCGATGCCGCCGGGCATGGGCATGCCGCAAGCCGCCTCCGGTGGTGGCATGATGGGCCAGGATCATGCGATGCCGCCGGGGATGAACATGCCTCGGACCGTCTTTTCCGAGGCCGAGATGGGCATGCACCGCGCCATGATGATGGCGACCGACGTGAACACACAGCGCACGTGGGCCCGCAAGATGATCGCCCACCATCGAGGGGCCATCGCGATGTCGCAGGCTCTGCTGGGCAGTGATGCGACCGATGCTGAAGCCCGCCGCATGGCCCAGGCGGTCATTGACGCGCAGACACGGGAAATCGCGGAACTCGAATCCTGGCTTGAGCGCCATCCCGGTTGAACTCTTGAGGGCGGTGCGGCGGTGTCCCGACACCCTCTGCCTTCGCGGTCCGACGCCCCTTGCAGTTTGGAGGATTTGAGTTGGACCTTGAACAGAGGGAGTTGATCCTCTCCATTCTCGGCCGGGCAGACACCCTGACCGTGGCGACGGTCCGTGAGGACGGCTGGCCGCAGGCGACGGTCGTGAGTTTCGTGAACGACGACCTCGACCTCTATTTCGGGACGACTTTTCACTCGCAGAAGCTGGAAAACATCGCCCGGGACTCCCGGGTGTCCGCGACCGTCACCCCCGAGCATGAGACGTCGAAACCCATCCAGGCGATCTCGCTCGCGGCGGTGGCGCAGCGGGTTACGGACCCCGGGGAGCTGTTGAACGTGGCTGGACTGGTTCTGAAGAAGTTTCCCCGACCGGGGCCTCCCGCGCCGGCTGGGGTGTTGGAGGGTGTGGCGGTCGTTCGCCTGCGCCCCACCATCGTCTCGCTTCTGGACTACAGCCGATCCTTTGGTCAGACGGATCTGATCGAGCTGGGTGACCGTCAAGCCTCGCCCGATCACCGGGACGAACGGCTTCCGTGACCGGGATGACGTTGCGCACGCTCGCGACGGGTGCGCTCGCCCTGGGGGGAATGATCCTCATCGGCATGGGACTCTGGTTCGTCTTCCTGCGACCGGCGCTGCTGCCTGAAGACGCCAGATACATGGGGTCCACCGTGGCGCAGATCCAGGACATCCTGCCCCGGCTGGCCCCGTGGCTCCGGCGCGTCTTCGGCGTGCTGGGGGGCTATATGCTCGCCACCGGTCTGCTGACCGTCCATGTCGCGATGACGACTTTCCGGTCCGCCCGGCCCGGGGCGACGATGGTCGCGGCCGTCTCGGGGCTGGTATCGATCGGCGGCATGGCCGTCACCAACTTCGCCATCGACTCCGATTTCAAATGGCTGCTGTTGGCCTTCACCCTGCCGTGGGTGGTGGCCCTTGCGCTGTCCCGGGCCGACGCGAGGCGCATGGACCCAGGCGCATGAGCTGTCGCGGCGCGCCGGGCGTGGGCGATGAAAACCGGGATGTCAGGACCGGGGTCGGTCACTCAGGCGGCAGGCGCCGGTCCTGGAGCCGGTGATCCTGTCGGCCGTCTATCCGCCAGATGTAAGCGTTCCGGGGGGCGGGCGTCATATCTCCGGAGCGGGCACGGCGCCCGTCTGTTCGTGGCAAGGCGCTATCGTGTCGATCACCTGGGCTGAAACGTGGAAACCCGGCTATGGGCCTCTGGTCCGGCAAGCCGACACCGTCACGCGGATCGAGGACATGGCGCAGCGTCTCGTGCGCCGAGGCGTCTGGCCGGACGAGGAGTCGGTCTACCGTCTGGTGGCCGCCGCCGATCGGCTGGCGAGCGCCGGCATGTGGCTGGTGGCGCACATGACCTATGTACGCCGGGTGGATCTGTCCGGAGCGCCCTTGCCGGCGGAAGCCTTCAAGGACTTGCCGGAGGGCCATACCGGCGGCTCGCTGAACATGGTCCCGGCCTTCGTCGGCTATTTGCTGGCGAACGCCCTGTCCGGCGTCACGCGGTCCTGGATCATGGGCCAGGGGCACTGCGTGGCTGCGATCGAGGCGGTCAACGCGCTGACCGGCGATGTCTCTGCCCGGCAAAAGGGTCGGTACAGCCGCTCGGACGCCGGCTTGTCCCAGCTCGTTTCGGACTTCTACAGCTACGCCATTGGCGCCGACGGCCGGCCCGCCGCGCCGCTTGGCAGCCATGCCGGGCCGGACACGGCCGGAGCCGTCTCGGAGGGCGGCTATCTGGGCTTCGCCGAGCTCGAATATGTCCACATGCCGCTGCGCGGGGAGAGCCTCGTCGCTTTCCTGAGCGACGGCGCCTTCGAGGAGCAGCGTGGCTCCGACTGGTCCCCGCGCTGGTGGCGGGCGGAAGACTGCGGCCTGGTGACGCCCCTCATGATCCTCAACGGGCGGCGCATAGAGGAACGCACGGAGATCGCCCAGGACGGCGGCGCGGGCTGGCTCGAACGACACCTGCGCCTGAACGGTTTCGACCCGATCCAGATCGACGGTCACGATCCAGCCGCCGTGGCGTGGGCCATTCTCGACTCCGAGGAGCGATTGAAGCGCTTCACAGCGGATCCCGACCGGGTCTATCCGGCGCCGTTGCCCTATGTGATCGCGCGGGCGGTCAAGGGGTTCGGCTTTCCCGGCGCCGGGACGAACCGCGCCCACAACCTGCCACTGGAGGGCGATCCCCGAACGGACGAGGGGGCGCGGGCGGCGTTCAACGCCGCGGCGGCGACGCTGTTCGTGCAGGGAAGCGAGCTCGACGCCGCCCTGGGGGTTCTCACGACCCATGACCTGCAGCGCCGGCCTTTGGAAAGCCGCCATCCGGCCGCGCGGCGGGCGCCGCCGCCGCCCGTGCGGCCCATTCCGGACTGGTCGGACAGGGCGAGGTCCCCGATGGAGGCGATCGACGCCTGGTTCGTGGAATTCGTCGACGCCAACCCGGGCCTGCGCGTCCGCCTCGGCAATCCCGACGAGCTTCGCAGCAATGGCATGGGGCGTACGCTCGACCGGCTTGGCCACCGGGTGAACCGACCGGAACCCGGCGTTCCCGAGGCGATCGACGGGGCGGTGATCACCGCCCTCAATGAAGAAGCGGTGGCCGGCGCCGCGCTGGGCAACAAGGGCGGGCTCAATCTCATCGTCAGCTACGAAGCGTTTGCGGTGAAGATGCTGGGTCTCCTGCGCCAGGAGGTGATTTTCGCGCGCCATCAGCGCGAGAGCGGCCAGGTCCCGGGATGGCTCGCCGTCCCGTTGCTGGCCACATCCCACACCTGGGAGAACGGCAAGAACGAACAGTCGCACCAGGATCCCACGCTCGCCGAGGCCCTGCTCGGGGAGATGTCGGACACCGCCCGGGTGCTGTTCCCGGTGGACGCCAACAGCGCCGTCGCCGCGCTCCGCGGGGTCTATGGCCGGCGCGGAGAGGTCGCGTGTCTGATCACGCCCAAACGGACGCTGCCGCAGGTGCTCGACGGGGCCGCGGCCCAGGATCTTTGGGAGCGCGGCGCGGCGCTCATCGGCGGGGACCTGGACAGGGCCGAGATCCAGATCGTTGCGGTCGGCGCCTATCAGGCGCGGGAGGCGCTGGCGGCGGCTGCGCGACTCACGCATCATGGCCGCCGCGCCTGTGTCACGGCTCTGCTCGAACCGGGACGATTCCGGGCCCCGAGGGACGAGATCGAGGCGGCGCACGTGGTCTCGGCCGAGGCGCTGGAAGCGCTCTTTCCCCAACGCCTGCCCCGTCTGATCCTCACCCACACCCGCCCGGAGCCGATGCTCGGACTGCTGCGCCGCCTCGACGGAGGGCCCGAGCGCACCCGGGCGCTCGGCTACCTCAGCCGTGGCGGGACGCTCGACACCCCCGGCATGCTGTTCGCCAACCGGTGCACCTGGGCTCACGCCGCGGTCGCCTGTGCGGACCTCCTCGGCGCCGACGCGGCCGACGTCCTGACACCCGGGGAGATGGCCGCCGTCCGCGGCGAAGCACACCCCCGCATCCTGCAAATCTCACCCCCGGAAGGATCTCCATCGTGATCAGTCTCACCAGCCTCGGCGGCGCCGGCACCGTCACCGGATCAAAACACCTGCTGGAGGCCGATGGCCGCCGCATCCTGATCGACTGCGGCCTTTTCCAGGGCCTCAAGACCCTGCGCGAACAGAACTGGGCCCCCCTCCAGGTCGAGCCCTCAAGCATCGACGCGGTGGTCCTGACCCACGCCCACCTGGACCACTCAGGCTACCTGCCGAAACTGGTGAAGGACGGTTTTCGCGGGCCCATCCTGGCCAGCGCCGCGACGCGGGATGTCGCGGAGATCATCCTGCGCGACAGCGGCCATATCCAGGAGAAGGACGCCGAACAGGCCAACCGCTACGGCTACGGCAAACACAAGCCGGCCTTGCCGCTCTATGGCGTGCACGACGCCGAACGCGCGGTGGAGCGCTTTACCCCGATCGCGTTCCACACGTCGGTCCAGCTGCCGGGCGGAGCCAGCCTGACGCTGCGGCGCGCCGGGCACATCCTCGGCGCGGCCACCGCCGAGGTGACCTGGAACGGGACGAAGATCCTGTTTTCCGGCGATCTCGGCCGCTACGGCGACGCCACCATGGTCGATCCCGAGCCGGTGGCGGAGGCCGACTATGTGGTCGTGGAATCGACCTATGGCGACCGGCTCCATGACCCCCAGGACCCCACGGAAGCCTTGGGCGAGATCATCGAACGCACCACCGCGCGCGGCGGGACCGTGGTCATTCCCACCTTCGCCGTCGGCCGGGCCCAGTCGCTGCTGTACCACATCTGGCGGCTGAAGCAGGCGGGGCGGATCGGCCTGACGCCGATCTATATGGACAGCCCCATGGCGATCAACGCCACCGACCTCCTGTGCGCGCACCTGGAGGACCATCGCATGCCGGCCGACGTGTGCGACGCCGCCTGCGGCATCGCCACCTATGTGCGCGATGTGGACGCCTCCAAGAAACTCACCGCCAGCCCCATGCCCAAGGTCATCCTTTCGGCCAGCGGCATGGCCACCGGCGGGCGGGTGCTCCACCATATCAAGGCCTTCGGCCCGGACCGGCGCAACACCATCCTGTTTTCAGGCTTCCAGGCGGCCGGAACGCGGGGCCGTTCGATGGTCGAGGGCGCCCGAGAGGTGAAGATCCACGGTGAGTGGGTTCAGGTCAACGCGGAGGTGGCCAACCTGCCGATGCTCTCGGCCCACGCCGACTACGAGGAAATCCTGCGCTGGCTTTCCGGCCTCAAGCGACCGCCGCGCAAGACCTTCATCGTTCACGGCGAGCCCCATGCGGCGGACGCCCTGCGGGTCCGGATTCAGGACCGGCTCGGATGGGACTGCGTCATCCCGCAGATGATGGAGCGGCACGAGCTGTGAGCAAAGTGGTCAAGACTGCACCCCATGCGGCGGCGCCCCTCAAGGCGCGCCGCTTCGGCCTGTACGCCCAGCACGAGTCGATCGTGCTGATGCGGCGCGACTGCCACGTCTGCCGCTCCGAAGGCCTGTCGTCCCGCGCCCAGGTGGTGCTTTCGGCCGCCGGCCGGGAGGTCTACGCCACCCTGTACCAGATGGACGGCGACGTTCTCGGCCTCGACGAGGCGGCGCTCTCCGAAGAGGCCTGGCGGCAGTTGGCGGTGGCGCCGGGCGATCCCGTCGTCGTGCGACACGCTCCGGCCATCGACTCCATGTCCAGCGTTCGCCGCCGGATCTATGGAGCGCGGCTGGATGAGGCCGCGATCCGGGGTGTCGTCCAGGACGTGGCCGCCGGGCGATACACGCCGATCCATCTCGCGGCCTTTCTGACCGCGACATCGGTGCTGCCGATGGACGACGCCGAGACGGTGGCGCTGACCCGGGCCATGGTGGACGTCGGCGACCGCCTGAGCTGGCCGTCGGATATCGTCATGGACAAACACTGCATCGGCGGACTTCCCGGCAACCGCACGACGCCGATCGTCGTCGCCATCCTCGCCGCCTGCGGCCTGGTCACGCCCAAGACCTCCTCGCGGGCCATCACCTCACCGGCCGGCACGGCCGACACCATGGAGACCCTGGCGCCGGTCGATCTCGATCTGCCCGCCATGCGCCGCGTGGTGGAAGCCGAGAACGGCTGCGTCGTCTGGGGCGGAGCTGTGAAGCTCAGCCCGGTCGACGACATCTTTATCCGCGTGGAGCGGGTCCTCGACGTCGACACCGAAGGCCAGCTGATCGCCTCGGTCCTGTCCAAGAAGATCGCGGCGGGTTCCACCCATGTGGTGCTGGACATTCCCGTAGGCGCCACCGCCAAGGTGCGGACGAGAGAGGCGGCCGCGAAGTTGGCGCAACGGCTCGTCGAGATCGCGGCCCGGTTCGACCTGAAGGCCCTCTGCGTTCAGACCGACGGGGAGCAGCCGGTCGGCGTCGGCATCGGCCCGGCGCTGGAAGCGCTTGATGTCCTGGCGGTGCTGCAGAACCGACCCGAAGCGCCGCAGGACCTGCGCCACCGCGCTTGCCTGCTGGCGGGCGCCGCGCTCGAACTGGCTGGGCAGGCAACCGCGGGGCAGGGCGTGCTCGCCGCCGAGGCGGTGATCGCCGACGGTCGCGCCTGGGCGAAATTCCAGCGGATCTGCGAGGCGCAAGGGGGCATGCGCACACCGCCGGTCGCGGCCCAGCGGGCGCCCATCCAGGCGACCCGATCCGGCCGCGTCATCCTCATCAACAACCGCCAGGTCGCTACGCTGGCCAAGCTGGCTGGCGCGCCTGAACGCAAGGCCGCCGGCGTCCAGATGCAGGTGCGCCTGGGCACCGAAGTCTCAGCGGGCCAGCCATTGCTGACGGTGCACGCCGAGACGGCGGGCGAACTCGCCTATGCGCTCGACTATGCGGCGTCGCATGGCGAGATGATCGATATCGAGGCCTGACCCGCCGTATCGACGGCTTGCCTCCACCGCGCCGCGAGGGCGCAGGGCTCCGGGCAGGCGCCGCAACGCGCCTGCATGCGTTCACGCAGCGCCGCCCGGGCGCGGTGGACCCGAACACCGATGTTGTTGGTGGTCAGCTGCATCTCGACGGCGATCACCTTCAGCGGCGTCTCCTGGAGCTCGGCGCGCCGCAGGAGCTGGGCGGTCTCCGGCCCCCGGTCGTCCAGTGCTCCCGCCAGGCATTGCAAAGCCCGGTCCAGACCCTCGGGCGCATCATCTGCGGCGGGTACAGGAAACTCCGACAGCATGGCCTCATTCAGCCGTGTACGGCTCGCATTGCGCCTGTAGCGGTCGAACAGGGCGTTGCGCAGCGCGATGCCGAGCCATGCATCAATCTTGCCGGGGTTGGTCAGGTGTCTTGCACCCTGGGTGGCCTTCAGGGCGAACTCCTGCAGAACGTCTTCGGCGTCTTCCTGGGACCGGAGGCGTCGCCTGAGGAAACGCAAATGGCCGGCCCGGCCCGTCCGCAGCCGGAGTTCCACGAACTGGTGAGTGTCCTCGGGACGGGCCGACGCCGGGACAAGGCGGATCGGAGCGCGCGCTGTCCCGGGCGCGGTCAATATGGAGGCGCAATTCAGGCTCATCTGACAAGTCCCGCTCTTCAACATGAAGGCAGGATCGGTCCGGAAATGTCGGCCGGGATTGCGATAGATCAAACGGTCAGATCAAGAATATTTGCAGCCGATATTCCGAGGGGTTGTCCTTTGCGGCGCGTATTGGCGCTGTGAGCGAGGCAAGGCCGTCCGGCGAAAGCTGAAACGAATCCTGCGGTCGTGTGGTGAGCGCCCTTCGGATGCAGGCGGCGCCAATCGCCGACCTGTAATGGGCGTAGGGAGCTTTGAGATCGGGACCCGAACGGAATATCAGAGGCGGGAAGGCGCCGGGGCCGCCCGGGAGCGCAGCCGCGGAATGAAGGCCGGCGTGGCCCGCCTGTAGGTTGCGTACTCCGGGCCGAAGCGGGCTTCGGTCTCGCGTTCCTCGCTCCTTGCCAGCCGCCAGTACATGAAGACCAGGACCGGGAACATGGCCAGGGTGAGAACCGTCGGCCACTGCAACAGGAAGCCGAACATCACCAGGACGAAGCCGACGTATTGCGGATGGCGGATGGACCGATAGGGTCCGCTGGCGGCCAATGCGCCTTCCTGCTGAGCGCGATAGAGCACCGGCCAGGCCGCGGAGATGAGCCAGAAGCCGCCGCCGATGAAGGCGAAGCTGAGGATGTGGAAGGGTCCGAAATGGGGGTTCGCCCTCCAGCCGAACATCGTCTCCAGGAGGTGGCCGGCGTCGTGCGACCACCAATCGACGCCGGGGAAGCGCGTTTGCAGCCAGCCGGACAGGAAATAGAGGGTGAGCGGAAAGCCGTACATCTCGGTGAAGAGCGCCACCAGGAAGGCGCTGAAGGCGCCGAACGAGCGCCAGTCCCGGCCCGTCCTCGGCTTGAAGAAGGTGAAGGCGAAAAAGATGAAGAGGACCGAGTTCAGGATGACGAGGGACCAGAGGCCGTAGGCTTGCGGTTCGGGCATGGGAACCTCGCTCAGGATTGGTGCGGACGGGAGGAATCGGCGGCCGAAGGGCCCGGCGGTCCCTGACGATGCCCGCGCCCATGACCGCCGTGCATGGTCATGTGCAGCAGCGGGCAGAGCAGGATCAGGAGGAACGGCAGCCAGCCGAGGAGATGAACACGATGCTCCCCGATGAGCAGATAGGCCAACCCTGCGCCGAAGGCTGCGAAGGTGAGGAGATTCAGGATGCGTCCTGGTCGGTTCGAAGCCATGGGGCTGAATCCTTTCGGGAGAGACTGAACATCGCTGCCTGTCAGACGCCGCCGGCGGCAAAGTATTACGCCGCGCCCGGATCGAGGGTGAGGGCGGCGAGGCGGCCGGCGCGGTCGGGTCTGTAACGGGCGAGGATTGGCTGCGTCAGGACGTGAACAGCACGCCCGGCGTGCGCCAGCCCGAGGTCAACGCCAGGATGCCGCCTGTCCTCGCCCTCAACGTCGGCTCCTCCACGGTCAAGTTCGGCGTGTTCGAAGCCGCCCGGGGACACCTTGCACCGGTGTTGCGGGGCCGGATCGAATCTAACGGCGCGGGTCGACGGCTCGTGAGCCAGGACGCCGCCGGCGGCGTCCTGTCCGAAACGCCCTGGGTCGCCGGGGGCGACGACGCGACGTCAGATCTGTTGCGTTGGGTGGAGGCGCGACTGGCCGGGCCCGTGGCCGCGGTCGGACATCGCGTGGTCCACGGCGGCCCCGACTTCAGCCAGGCGGTCGCCGCCTCCGAACCGGTTCTCGAGAGCCTTGAGGCCCTTGCCCCGCTTGCGCCCCTGCACCAGCAGCAAGGACTTGCGGGGGTCCGGGCGCTCCGCAAGGCGTGTCCCGATCTGCCTCAGGTCCTGACGTTCGATACCGCCTTCCATGGCGGTCACGAACCGGTGGCGGACCGGCTGGGTCTGCCCCGGCTCTGGGAAGCCAGAGGGCTTCGCCGCTACGGCTTCCACGGCCTGTCCTACGAGTCTGTGGCCGGACAGCTTGCGATGCTCGATCCGTCGATGGCTGAGGGACGCGTGGTTGCGGCCCATCTGGGTTCGGGCGCGAGCCTTTGCGCGCTGAGGAACGGCCGGAGCATCGACACCACCATGGGCGCCACGCCGCTCGACGGCCTGGTCATGGGCACGCGCTGTGGGAGCCTGGACCCTGGGGTGGTGCTCTATCTGCAGCAAGCCGGGGGCCTCGACGCCGCCGGATTGGTCGATCTGCTCTATCGGCGCTCCGGCCTGCTGGGCGTCTCGGGTCTCAGTGGCGACATGCGGGTTTTGCTGGAAAGCGACAGCCCGGCCGCGCGGGAGGCGGTCGATCTGTTCGTCTATCGGGCGGCGCGCGAGGTCGCGGCCCTGGCGGGGAGCCTGGAGGGTCTCGACGGTCTGGTCTTCACCGCGGGCATCGGCGAGAATTCGCCGCGGATCCGCGCGGAGACCTGCGCACGGCTCGCCTGGTTGGGGGTCGAACTCGACCCGGCCGCCAATCGTCGCGGTTCTGGACGCCTGAGCCCGGTCGGCGCTCCCGTCACCGTCCGGATGATCCGCACAGATGAAGAACGCGTGATCGCCCGCCACACGTCGCGGCTGCTCGGCCTTGACCGGTGACCCGGCGCGGTTCACGCCGGTTCGCCACCACAAGGAGGCCCGTTCATTGATGTCCGACCTGTCGCCCTCGGCCGGCTCCGTACGCGCAGACCAGCTAAACGGCGGCTGCTTCTGCGTGGGGGTGGATCAGACGGCCCTCGCGGCCGCGCTTGATCGTGAGACGGGGATCCCCGGATTTGCCGCGGACCTGGCGGAAACCCACCCCTGGCTGTTCGCGCGGTCCCCCGTCTTCCTGCCCGCGGAGACGCTCGACCGGATGATGGCCGTGGTCGCGGCCGCGGAAACGGCGGTAATGCTACCCGGCTATCGCGAAGCGGCGGCTGCATGGACGCCCCCGCTCGCACGTCGGGATCCCGGTCCTCATGGTGTCTTCATGGGGTATGACTTCCACGTCACGCCGTCCGGCCCCAAGCTCATCGAGATCAACACCAACGCCGGAGGCGCCTTCCTGAACGCGGTTCTCGCCCGCTCGCAGCAGATCTGTTGCGCCGGCGTCGTCGCCGGTGTCGAAACGCCCGGACCCGCTGCGTTCCAGCAGCAGGTCGGCGAGATGTTCCGTGAAGAGTGGCGACTGCAAAACGGGAAAGGGACGCCCGCAACGGTGGCCATCCTCGATGATGATCCGCGGGCGCAGCCGCTGTACCCGGAATTCAGGCTCGCCCAGGCCCAGCTTCGGGCGGCCGGCCTTGAAGCCCCGGTCGCGGACCCTCGCGATCTGACGATCGTAGGTGACGCGCTGATGCTCGGCGGGGTCCGGGTGGACATCGTCTACAATCGCCTCGTCGATTTTCTGCTGGAGCAGCCGACCCATGCGGTCCTGAGGCAGGCCTATGAGCGAGGCCTGGTGGTGGTCACGCCCAACCCGCACATCTATAGCCGCCTCGCGGACAAGCAGAACCTCACCCTGCTGTCCGACCCCGACAGCCTGCGCAGCTGGGGACTGGCGGCGGAGCCGGCCGCGGTTCTTGCGGCGGCCGTTCCCCGCACCATCCTCGTACGGCCGGAAAACGCCGCCGAGCTTTGGGCGGACCGGCGCAACTGGTTCTTCAAGCCGGCCCGGGGCCACGCCAGCAAGGCGGCCTACCGCGGCGACAAACTCACCCGGCGGGTCTGGGAAGAGATCAGGAACGCCACCTACGTCGCCCAGACCTACGCCGCTCCGGGGGAACGACGCATCCCGCCCGCCGCCGAGCCGGTCAGTCTGAAGGTCGATGTGCGCCTCTACACCTACGGGGGGAGGATGCTGCTCGCGGCCGCCCGGCTCTACCAGGGGCAGACCACCAACATGCGCACGCCCGGCGGGGGTTTCGCGCCGGTCCTCGTTCTGCCGGCAGCCGGGGCCGACATTGATGAGTGCCGCGGCGCCGTCAAACCGTCACCCGGCGCGACCTGTCACGACCGTTCATAGGCGAAGACGGCCCTGACCGGATCATCACGCCGACCAGGGCGCGCCACGTGAAAGGTCAGCAGGTAGCGCCCGGGTCGCCGAAACGAGACTGACGTGCCCCTGAGTTTTCATCCAGCGGCGACCAGAGTCCTTGGGTTAGTTACGCCTCGCAGCGTGGGGTGAGCAACAGGCCGGGCCGCGCAGCTTTCATCCTGCGCAGCGGGTCGGCCTGTTGCG
>Ga0209571_1000371_pt1 | contig 56250 bp, 62 predicted proteins | sample EBPBio102011_DNA_FD_185866 | JGI IMG/M metagenome (GOLD analysis project Ga0209571, IMG submission 185866) | Wastewater treatment Type I Accumulibacter community from EBPR Bioreactor in Madison, WI, USA - Reactor 1_1/10/2011_ DNA (SPAdes)... | ecosystem: Engineered > Bioreactor > EBPR >... | reverse complement strand
CGGCTTCCAGCGCCCGCTCCACCAGCAGTTTGGTCAGCTGCTTGAGCAGGCCGTTCTCGCCGATCAGGTCTTCGGGCTTCTTGTAGTTGGCCATCAAGCTGGCCAACAATTCCTCAGGTACTTCGTGCTTGCGGGTTGTCATCGTGTCTCCGGGTCTGGCGGCAGTTTCCTGCCAAGGGCCCGGTTACACAAAATTTAGGACAGGCTCAACCTGCGAACAGCGTCTAGAGGCGCTTGGCGAAGGACTACGCGAAAATGCTTATCAGGAAGGAGTCTATATGCGTAAGCGGACAGCCGTGGCGGTGCTGGGTCTTGCGGCATGCACGGGAATGCGCGCGGGGCAGGCGGGCAGCGAAGCGGCTCCTGTCGCGACTGCCGCAAGCGGCACATTCGCTGGCGAATGGGAGGCATGCGAAGGCACGACCTCGCCCGAGGAATGCGGCCGTTACCTGTTGCTGCAACGTGGCAGCCGCATCTGCGGTACCTGGTTCTATATCGCGTCCGGAAAGGAATACACAGGCAGGATCGTCGCGCGCGCGGATTCGCCTACGGAGGCACGGCGCACGCATGTCTGCGGTCGTCCGGGCTCCGCGACCGATACCGAATGCGAAGCGGGATGGCAGCGCATCGACAAGCCGCTGCGGATCTGCAAGGGCAAGCTTTCCGACCTGATGCGTGCAGATGGCTCCTGCTTCCCCTATTACCGGGCCGTACGCATGGCTGAGGACCTGCGCAAAGCGCTGCTGGCGGAGCCGTGGATGCAGGCCTGCCTGTCCGGGGTTCCCGGCGACGCCCCCTAAGCCGCGCAGGCAAGGTTGCAAACCCGGCCGAGCGCGGCGCAATCCCGAGCGCGGGGTTTGGCAACCCAGCCTACGCAGAAGCGGGCTCGCGTTGGCGCATACCGCCTCGTGCACGACCACGTAGGCTGGGTTGCAGACCCAGCGGAGCGCGGTGCAATCCCGAGCGCTGGGTTCGGCAACCCGGAGCAGCGAGGTCGCGACTACAACACCGGCCACCACATGAAAGCGATCGCCGCCGCGCTGCCTGCCAGGGTGAGCAGGGCGAGCAGCCAGAGCAGGGCGCCCATTGCTATCTTGATGCCCGCGCGGTGCGACCGCTCCGCATGGAAATACAGCGCCAGCACCGCCATCGGCACCATCCAGCTGCCGAAACTGACCAGGATGAAGGGCGCGCCGGTGTAGTCGATCGTGATGCCCAGCGGCGCCAGGACCAGACCGGTCAGCATGATGCCGATGCGCAGGAACCACACCCCGTTCACCAGCAGGTACGCGCGCAGCGCATGCCGCCGGTGCGCGGCGAAATCCCTGGCCCGCGCACTGCGCCAGGCCAATAGCGCGAAGACCACGATCAGCAGCCCGTTCAATGAGATCGACAGGTTGCTGGCCGGCCCCAGCTGCGAGCCGCGCACCCAGACCAGATAGAAGCCGGTCAGGGTCACCACCAGCGCCACCGACAGGAACACCCGGCCGTTCCACCGATGCAGCGTGGGCCAGCGTCGGCGCAGTGCGGGCACCAGCTGCCACGCCCCGGCGAAGGTCACCAGCCCGGCCAGCAGCGCGTGGCCGACGAACTGCAGGTTGCCCACCACATCGCCCGGCACATAGCCGGTGACGTGTGGCTTGGCGTTCAGCGGTGCCAGATCGCCGTCCAGCACCGGCCCGCCAAAGAACAGCACGATGAAGGCCACGAACGCCCATTGCCCCAGGGTGGCGGCGATGAACCAGACGGTGGCGCCGCGGGACAGCAGGCGCGAGGGGAAGGGCGGAGATGCGGGGACAGGCATGGCGGGGCTCCGGTGGGAAAGGCCCGCACGATGGAAGGCGACGCCCGCCTGCGTCCTGCCGATTCGGAATTCGGCCAGCCGGATCGCCCGTGTCGATTCGGCATTCAGCGGGGGGCCGGACATGACCGATGGCGCTTGGCGGCCCGTGCCGCGCCGGTGCACGCTTCGGCCGTCATCAGGAGGGCGCGATCATGCAGGAATGGCAGGTCATCACCACGGGTGCCGCCGTCGCGGTGGCGGTGGCGTCGCTGCTGGTGCTGGTGGGGCAACGCACCCGGCGCGATGCCGAGATCGTGTTCGCGGTGGTCAGCGGTTCGATGGCGCTGTCGCTGATGTCGCCCTGGATGGAGGGCGCGCCCGCGTGGATGCGCTGGGCGGTCGCGATCGGCGGCAGTGCGACCTGCAACGGTTTCTGGCTGGTGTCGCGGGCGCTGTTCCGCGGCGACGGCGGGGTGTCCCGCGTGCACGTGCTGGTGGCCGGCGGCGTGGCGTTGCTGATCGCGGCCTACCGGGGCGGCACGCTGGGGACGCACGGCGCGGTGTCGCCGTGGGTGGCGGGCGTGGAAAGCCTGCTGACGCTGGCCAGTTCCACCCTGCTGGCACTGACCTTCCTGGAGGCGCTGCGCGGCGGCTGGTCGTCGCTGCCGCGCGCCGAACGCCGCCTGCGCGTGGCCTTCATGCTGCTGTTCGCCACCTGCGTGCTGACCGCCACGCTGCTGGGCGCGTTGGCCGCCGCCTGGCCGTCGCTGGCCTCGGTGCGGGCCGGGGTGATCCCGCTGTGTGCGATGGCGATGATCCTGTTCACCCATGCCGCGCTGTGGCACCGCCGCCGTGCCCCGGTGGCGACGGTCGCGTCGCAGCCCACACCGCGCGCGACGCCCGGTCCGCTCGGCGACGAGGATGCGCGGCTGGCGCGCGCATTGCGGCGCCAGCTCGACACGCTGCAGGTGTACCGCGAGCCCGAACTGAAAGTCGCCGATCTCGCCCATCGCCTCGGCACCGCCGAGCACCGGCTCAGCCGCCTGATCACCCAGGGACTGGGCGAGAAGAACTTCAACCAGATGATCAACCGGCACCGCATCGCGTATGCCTGCGCGCGGCTGGCCGATGCGGACGACGACGCGACCATCCTCGACATCAGCGGCGACGCCGGCTTCGCCTCGCTGGGCCCGTTCAACCGCGCATTCAAGGCGGCGACGGGCTGCACGCCGACGGCGTATCGCGCCGCGCACCGCACGACGCCCGGCGCCGTGGACATGCTGCAGACGGACGCGCGTTCGTAGGCGTTATCCTCCGGCTGACAAGGAACGGCAGACCGCGACCTGCGTCGCCGCTGGCATCACCCCGGAAGGCAGCGTCGCAGGGCGTGATGCGTTCGACGTGAATGCATGCAGGAAGTCCTGCAGAGGCGGAAAGCAAAGCGCCCCTCATCCGCCTCCGGCACCTTCTCCCCGTTGCACGGGGAGAAGGGGAGTGCGGTCAACCGCTGTCGCCGCGAATCCGCTGCACGCGCTGGCGATAGGCGTGGACGTTGTCGCCGTCGATGCCGCTGCGCTGGGTGCCGCGGATCTCGTCGATCTTGCGGTCCGAGCCGGTGACCGGCTGGGCGACGACGTCGGTCTCGCGCTCGAAGGCGTGCGACTTGTCGGTGTTGCGGTAGTAGCGGTACAGCGCCCAGTACAGCGCGCTGGCGCCCGCGGGACCCAGTGCCAGCAGCCATAGACCGTTGTCGTCGCTCATGCGCCTGCCCAGAGGATGGCGAGGGCGATGCCCTCGAGGAAGGTGCCGACCGTCAGCGCCGCCAGCAGCAGCTTCCAGTGCTGTACCGGCACGCTGCCCATGGTTTCGCCGGTGCGGCCGTTGACCGCGATGTAGTGCAGCAGGCCGCCGTTCTTGCCGGGCTGGTGGTACGAGTACAGCCACACCGGCAGGTACATGGATACCCAGCGCGTGCCGTGCACGTCCAGGCGTTCCTGTTCCCAGCGCACGCCGCGGTCGTAGCGGCGCACCGAATCCTCCACCTGCGCGCGGGCGATGGACAGCAACTGGTCCTCCAGCCGCGGGCGCAGCTGTTCCACGTCGGTGTCGCGCTTCTCCGAGGTGAAGCCGGACAGGTAGGAGGCGTTCCACTTCACCGCGTTCTTGGTGTCGAACGGCAGGATGGTGTTGATGATGTTCTGGGTGTTGACGGACGTGTCCAGATTGCCGCGTTCGCGCGAGGATTCCAGCGGCAGGTCGTCCACGGTGAAGTCCACCTGCCGCTCGACCTGGTAGAGGTCGGCGTCGTAGTAGGTCTTCTTGTTCTTGTCGGTGCCGCGGGTGTAGCGGCGGATCAGGATCTCGCCCTTGCCCGACACCCCGGCGCTCGCGTTGCCGTCCACGATCATGTAGGGCAGGTACACGCCGACGACGTTCTCGGGGGTGAACTGTTCCTTGAACGCCTTCAGCGCGAACATCCGCCGCTTGTCGACGAACTGGCGGATGCGCGCCACCGCATCGTCCTTCCTGATGTGGAACGGCAGCACCGCATCGGGGACGGCGCCGTTGGCGATCTGCTCGTTCACGCCGAACACGTGGCGGCACCAGTGGCAGCGCGCGGTCATCGCGTTCTCGGTGTTGACCGTGACCTCGGCGCCGCAGCCGGTGCACTTGAAGGTCATCAGCGCCGCGGCATCGGCATCGATGTCGCGCGCGCCGGAGGCGATGACCGTGCCGCGCAGGTCGGCATGGCCGGTACCGAAGCCGAAGGCTTCCTCCACGCGCGCGCCGTCCCACTCGTGGCGGCAGTACAGGCAGACCAGCAGGTCGCTGCCGATCTTGTGGCGGATGTCGGTGGCGCCGCACTTCGGGCAGTGGTTCTGCCCGTCGCGCAGCTCGGCGGAGGCGGTGTCGATGGCGACCGGATCGGGCGCCTCGATCTCCTCGCGGATCGCGTCGGGCAGGGTGGCGGGATCGATCGGGAAGGTGCCGGGCAGCGGCGGCACCTCCTGCGGCGAGCCGGGCCCCGTGGGCGGGGCCGGCGGCAGCGGCGGGGGCGCCGGTCGGTTCGGGGTGGACATGGACGGCAGGCGGATTACAGGCCCAGGGCCTTCGCCTTCAGCGCGTCGTAGTCGGCCTGGGTGATCAGCCCCAGGTCGAGCATCTGCTTGGCCTTCTGCAGCTTGGCGACCGGATCGTCGGCGGCGGGGGCGGCCGGCGTGGTCGGCTGCTGCAGCCCGCCGACGCCCATCATGCCGGACGCCATGCCGATGCCCATCAGGCCGGCCGCGCCACCGTTCTCGCCGGCGGACTGGATGCCCTGGGCCACGCTGGCCTGCAGGTTGGAATTGCCGCGCGAACCGGACAGCGCATCGGCGCGCTGCACCGTCTTCAGCAGTTCGCGGGTGTTGGCGTCGTACTCGATGGAGACGATGGCGGTCTTGACGATGGCCAGGCCGCGGTCCGAACTCCAGTGATAGCCCTGTTCCACCGCGGCGGACAGGCTCTGCGCGAAGCCCAGCGAGTCCTGCTGGATCTTGGTGATGCGGTTGCCCTTGGACGGATCGTTCGTGTACAGGCTGAAGGCCGGCGCCAGCGAGCCCACCACTTCGTTGAACAGCTGGCTGGCGGCGGCGTTGTCCAGGTCGGTGAAGTCGAACACCTTGCCCGGCTGCAGGTAGCTGGCCGGCACGAAGTTCTTCACGAACAGGATGGGGTCGACGATCTTCAGCGTGTAGGTGCCGCGCGTGATCGCGCCGACCTGGGTGTTGAGGAAGCCGTCGTCCCAGTAGATCTCGGACTGGGTGCCGAAGCGGTTGTCCGGCAGTTCCTTCAGCGAGACGAAGAACGCCGCCTGCTGCGAGCCCGGCTGGCCGCCGAACTTGAAGCGCTCCCAGCTCTGGGTGATGAAGGTGGAGACCAGGCCGTCGCCGGCGAAGATCGACTTGGAGTTGATGTCATCCGAACGCCATTCGTAGCCGCCCGGCTCGGCGACGAACGCCGTGATCGCGCCGTCCTGCATCAGCAGCAGGCCGTAGCCCTCGGGCACGATGATTTTCGAGCCGTTGGTGATGATGTTGGTCGAACCGCTGGTGTTGGATCCGCGCCCGGCATTGGTGCCCTGCGGCACCGCGGCGAACAGCGCCGCCGTTGCCGGCAGGCCCTGCGGCACCGTGTAGAAATCCTTCCACTGGTCGCCCAGCACGCCACCGACCGCACCCACCACCGCCTGTACAAGACCCATGACATCGCTCCGTGATTCGAGGCGGGTAGGGGCACCCGCCGAGTGTGACCGAGTATACAGAGCGGCATGCGACGGTCATGGCGCAGAGGTCATGTGAGTCGGGGGCGATGTGTCGCCCGGCCAGGCGCGTGCCGGTGACGGGGGAAGGCGGATTCTGGCTACCATCCTGCATGGCCCACGACGACATTGATGCCCTGGACTCCGACCTGCCGCTGGTGCGGCGCGCGTTCCCGTGGCCGGTGCGCGTGGGCTGCGTGGCGGCGGGTGCGTTCGCCATCGTCATGCCGCTGTGGGAACTGGGCCGGGGGCTGTGGCCGCCGAGCATCGCCACGCCGGTGTTCGCCGTCATCGTCGGCGGTGCAGGCTATGTGGGCGTGCAGTTCATCCGCGCCGGGCTGTCCGGCTGGGGCGACAGCTGGACGTACGCGCCCCACACCATCGTCGTCGAGCGCCGCGCCTGGGGCCGGTCGACGAGCACCCGCCTGAGCACGACGAACGTGGCGGCTGTCGAGGTGCGCCGCAGTCAGGACAGCGACCACGACGAAGCGCCATGGCAGGTCGTCATCGTGCCGCGGCCCACGTTCTCGGGCCTGGCGGCCACCGCTGGCCGGGGCGGCGTGTTCGACGCGGGCTGCTACGGCTCGCAGGCCTACGCCGAACGCGTGCGGCGCGCCCTGCACGAGCATCTGGGGCTTTGATCGACGCGTCTCAGCCGCGGACGGCGGCCTGGATCCTGGCGACGTCGATCTTGCCCATCGTCATCATGGCTTCGAACGCACGCCGGGCGACGCTGCGGTCGGGATGGGCCATGGCGTCGGTCAGCACGCGCGGGGTGATCTGCCAGCTCAGGCCCCACTTGTCCTTGCACCAGCCGCAGGCACTCTCGCGGCCGCCGTTGTTGACGATGGCATTCCACAGGCGGTCGGTCTCTTCCTGGTCGTCGGTGGCGATCTGGAACGAGAACGCCTCGCTGTGCGTGAACGCATCGCCGCCGTTCAGGCCGATGCAGGGAATGTCGCAGACGGTGAACTCCACCGTCAGCACGTCGCCTTCCTTGCCGCTGGGATAGTCGGCCGGTGCGCGGTGGACGGCGTTCACCCGGCTGTCGGGAAAGGTGGCGGCGTAAAAGCGGGCGGCTTCTTCGGCGTCGTGGTTGAACCACAGGCAGAGGGTGTTCTTCGGGGTCATGAAGCGCTCCAGGGTTGGGGAGGCGAGGCGGCGCCTTGCGTCCGTGGGGAAAGACAGGGTGAAGCGGGCAACGGGCTCAGCCGGCTGCGAAGGAGCCGGTGCGGACATCGCCCTCGCGTTCGTAGCGGCTGACGATCACGCCGGTCGGCGTGGCGCGCGTGCCGGCCAGGCGGAAGGCGGCCGCCTGCGCATCGTCATCGAACAGGCGCTTGCCGCGGCCCAGCACGATCGGATAGACCAGCAGGCGCAGTTCGTCGACGACATCGCGGGCCAGCAACTGGTGCAGCAGCACGCTGCTGCCCTGGATCACCAGGTCGGGGCCGTCCGTGCGCTTGAGCGCGCGCAGCGCGTCGACCACGTCGCCGTCCAGCGCATGGCTGTGGGCCCATGCCAGGGTGTCCGGGCGATGCGTGGCGACGTGTTTGGTCGCCGCATTGAAGGCATCGGCGATGGCGCCGTGCGGGGCGTCGCTGGCGACCTGCGGCCAGTAGCCGGCGAAGATGTCGTAGGTGTGGCGTCCGAGCACCAGCGCGAAGGGTCGGGTGAACAGCCCGTCCATCGCTTCGCCCTCGCTGGCATAGGGCCAGGCCCAGCCGCCCAGGGCGAAACCGCCGCTGCGGTCTTCGCCGGGGCCGCCGGGGGCCTGGATGACGCCGTCCAGACTGATCATGACGGCGGCGATGAGCTTGCGCATGGGAGGTTTCCGTGCGGATCGGTGGGGTCCGCCTTGCCTGAGCGACGAGCGGGGCGGGGCGGATTCGACACGGCGCGGAGTTGATCGCGATCAATGCCGGCCGGTCGTGGCGCGCGCATGCTGCGCCCATCATCGGAGGAGGATGCGCAGATGAAGGCGAACGTAGGCGGCTTCGACAAAGGGGCCCGCATCGTGGTGGGCGTGCTGCTGATCGGCTGGGCGCTGGCCGATGGACCGGTCTGGGCGTGGGTCGGCGTAGTGCCACTGGTCACCGGCCTGTTCAATTTCTGCCCGCTGTACGGTCTGCTGGGCGTCAACACCTGCAAGCGCTGACGGGGCACGCGGCCACGCCGGCTTGTTAAGCTGCCTGCTGTCCATCGACAGGCAGCACCATGCACAGACGACATTTCCTCGGGAGCGCGGCACTGGCCGCCACGTCCTTGATGCTGCCGTGGGTCGGCGGCGCGCAGGCGTTCGCGGCGGCGCCGCGAAGGCGCCTGCTGCCGCCGGCACTGAATCCCGGCGACACCATCGGCCTGGTCAGCCCGTCCGCCGCCACCGACGAGCCGCTGGACCTGCAGCTGGCGCAGGAAGCGATGGAGGCCTTGGGCCTGAAGGTGAAGGTGGGGCCGCACCTGGGCGCCCGGCGCGGGCATCTGGCCGGCAGCGACGCCGAGCGCGCGGGCGACCTGAACGCGATGTTCGCCGACCGCGAGGTCAAGGCGATCGTCTGCGCGCGGGGTGGTTCCGGCGCGGCGCGCCTGCTGCCGCTGCTCGACTACGCGGCAATCCGGCGCCATCCGAAGATCCTGCTGGGGTATTCGGACATCACCGCGCTGCACAACGCGCTGCTGTCGCAGGCCGGACTGGTCAGCTTCCACGGCCCCATCGGCATCGGCAGCTGGAACAGCTTCAATGCGGACCAGTTCCGCCGTGTGTTCTTCCAGCGCGAACAGATGGAATACCGCAACAGTGCCGACAAGGGCGACGAACTGGTGCAGCGACGCAACCGTACGGTCACCATCACCGGCGGCAAGGCGCAGGGTGAACTGGTGGGCGGCAACCTGTCGGTACTGGTGGCGCTGGCCGGCTCGCCGTACCTGCCGGATTTCCGCGGCAAGATCCTGTTCCTGGAAGACGTGTCCGAAGCGCCGTACCGCATCGACCGCATGCTCAGCACGCTGCGCCTGATGGGTGCGCTGGACCAGGTGGCCGGCGTGATTTTCGGCGAGTGCACCGAGTGCGACCCGGGCAACGGCTACGGCTCGCTGACGCTGCCGGAGATCTTCGACGACTACTTCAAGCCGCTGAAGGTGCCCGCCTATCGAGGCGCGATGATCGGCCACATCCGTCAGCAGTTCATCGTGCCGGTCGGCGGCCGGGTGGAAATGGATGCGGACGCGGGCACGTTCCGGATGCTGGAGCCGGTGTTCGCGGGCTAGCCCCTGCCAGGCGGCGCTAGACGGCTTTCTTCCGCCAGGACAGCGTGGTGCCCAGGACCTCGATGGTGCCACCCGCCTGGCGGAAAGCGTCCAGGTCTGCGGCGATGACATCGTGGGTCAGGGCGCCGCGATCGCCGGCGGGGCGGCGCGCGAAGGCGCGGCTGGCGCCACGGGACGCATCGGGTGCGGGGACGCCATCGGGCGTGGTCTTGCGGGGGCGGGCCATGGGGGCTCCTGTCAGTACAAGATGAGAGGGATGCCGCGCGAGGTGCGGTCGAGGTAGTCCTCGCGCACGTCGCGGCAGTAGGGGCCGGACATCACGAAGCGTCGGCAGGTGTCCGGGCGCGTGGCATAGATGGAGCAGTGCATGTGCGCGGCGTCGATGGCCACGCACCAGCCCTCCTCGTCGCGCGCCATCACGTGCAGCCCGGCGTCGGTATGCGTGGTCAGGTGCGCGGGAATGCGGTCTTCCGGCTGCAGCACCACGGTCAGGCGGCAGCACACCGCGTCGCAGCGCGCGCACAGCGGGACCGCGGGGACGGCGACGGCGTTCATGCGGGCACCGGGGGGCGACGGGATGAGGCGGCGCCCGCCACGGGACGGGAAACGAGGGATAACGGTGTGGCCGGCATCGGGCGCTCCCGGAAGGGCGTCTGCCCGGCGGGGCCTGACGCATGGAGGAAAGCGCAGCGGGCGAACGTTGTCGGCGGTCGGACGGGACGCAGAGAGTTAAGCCCGGCCATCCTACGCGCTTGCGGCCCCCGGCGCCCGCCAGGGACGCCCGGACCTGAACATGCCGGTCAGATTCCGGCCCGGCGCGCAGGGTGGAGACGCTACATCAGCAGGCAGTCGATCCCGTCCAGCACGATGTGGATCAGCAGACCGACGCCGAACCAGCGCGTCTTCTTCGGCACGCTCAGGCCCGCATACACGGCGATGGCCGGCCAGGTGTGCAGCGGGTGGAAGCCCAGGCTGCAGCGGCCGGGGGCGTAGACCGGGTCGGCGAGCAGATGGTCCAGGTCGATCACCCAGGCAGCGAGCATCCACAGCGCCGCGCGCTTCCAGTCCTTCGGCCAGACCAGGCGCGCCACCGCCAGCGGCACGATGACGTGCAGCAGCAGGTGGAAGACGGGACGGAACTCCAGTTCAGGCATCAGCGTCGCGAGGCGATCCAGCGGTCCAGCTGGCTGGCGAACGCCTGGCGGTCGCGCGCGTTGAACGCGGCCGGGCCGCCGGTCTGCACGCCTGCGCCGCGCAGCTCGTCCATGAAGTTCCGCATCGACAGGCGCTCGGCGATGTTGTCGGGCGTGTAGCGGTCCCCGCGCGGGTTGATCGCCTGGGCGCCGTTGGCCAGCACGCGCGCCGCCAGCGGGATGTCCTGGGTCACCACCAGGTCGCCGCTGCGCGCCCGCTCGGCGATGGCATCGTCGGCCACGTCGTAGCCACCCTGGACCTGCAGCGCGCGGATGAAGCGCGAGGGCGGGGTACGCAGCCATTGGTTGGCGACCAGGGTGACCTGCACCTGCGCGCGCTCGGCGGCGCGGAACAGGATCTCCTTCACGGGGCCCGGGCAGGCGTCGGCATCCACCCAGACCTGCGGCGCCGCGGGGATGCCCTCACTCATTCGGAAGCGGTGTCGGATCCGGTCGCGACGGGATCGGCGTCGGGGCGGGCGGCATCGCGCTCGGCCCGCTTCTTGGCGTCCTTCTCGTCTTTCTTCTTTTTCTTGGCCAGTTCGCGCTGGCGTTTTTCGAAGGAGTAGTTGGGTTTTGCCATGGGCAGAGGGTATCCGGAGGAAAGGGGAGACGGATCAGGAGCGCGGTCCGCAGGCGTACACGATAGCCCGCATTACCGGTGTGCGTGCGGGGGAAAGGGGCCCAGCGCCTGTTTTCAAGGACTTCGCGCCGCCGCGGCCACCCGCCAGGTCGCCGGAATGCGCGGGCATGCCGCCCAGGAGGGAGGGGCGCCGAGGTTCGCGCCGCCCCTCCGGGCTGCTATACCATCACCGCGCGGGCCGTCCCGGGGGACGTGGACGGCCATGGCGTCTTTCGATGGGGTGATCAATGCGGCGAGTGCTCTGCCTGTTGCTGGCGGCCCTGGTGCTGGCCGGCTGTTCGAAACGTGTCGTCCACGAGCTGCCGCCGCCTCCACCCGAGGAGATCCCGGCACCGCCTCCGCCGCCACCGCCGCCACCGCCACCGCCACCGCCACCGCCGCCGCCGCCGCCGCCGCCGCCCAGCAGCGCCGCCGAGGCTGCTGCACGCGCCGAGGCCGCGAGACGGGCCGCCGCGGAAGCGGCAGCCCGCGACCGGCAGGAACGTGCGGCGGATGCCGAGCGGCAGGCCGCCGAGCGGGCGGCGCGGGAACGCGAAGCCGCGCAGTCCGGCAAGCCGCCGCGACAGGACTTCGTCAACGTCGACGTGTTCTACGCCACCAACCGCACACCTGCGGCGACGTTCGCCACCCTGCCGCCGGGCGACCGCTTCACGGCCACGCCGGCGCGCCAACTGGCCTACGGCACGGCACGCATCAGCATTCCGAAGTCGCACGTGGCCGGCGAGCTGGAATCGCCGCGCTGGTACCTGCTGGAATTCAAGGAAGATCCCAAGCAGCACGTCATCCTGCAGGACGTGGCGCGGCTGGAGAAGTCGCCGTTCTTCGCCCGCCTGTACGACCGCGTGGGCGCATCCCGTGGCCGCAACGCCTTCGTCTTCGTGCACGGCTACAACGTCAGCTTCCGCGATGCCGCCCGGCGCACGGCGCAGCTGGCGTACGACCTGCGTTTCGATGGCGCGCCGGTGTTCTACAGCTGGCCGTCGCAGGCGGCACTGGCGGGCTACTTCACCGATGAGCAGACGATCGCGCGCTCGGTGCCGATGATCGAAGGCTTCCTGGCCGACATGGCCGACCGTTCGGGCGCGCAGAACCTCTACATCATCGGCCACAGCATGGGCACGCGTGGGCTGACCCAGGCGTTGCGCAACCTGGTGGCGAAGCGGCCCGACCTGCGCGGCCGCTTCCGCGGCATCATCCTGGCCGCGCCGGACATCGACGCAAAGGTCTTCCGCACCGAGCTGGCCCCCGTCCTGCGCCAGGCCAGCGGACGCGTCACCCTCTACGCCTCCTCCGAGGACCTGGCGCTGAAGGCCTCCAGGCAGGTCAACCGCGGCCCGCGCGCCGGCGACACCAGCGAAGGCGTGGTGCTGGTGCCCGGTGTGGACACCATCGACGTCTCCGGCGTGGACCAGAGCGTGCTGGCGCACTCCTACTTCATGGAATCGGACAAGGTGATGGGCGACATCCGCGAGATGTTCCGCGCCAACCAGCCCGCCGCGCAGCGCAAACCGCTGCAGTCGGTGAAGCTGGGCGCGGGCATCTTCTGGAAGATCCTGCCGCCGCCGTGATGCGACGGCAGGATCCGGTGGCGGGCGGCGACGGATCCCGGCAGCGCGAGGCTGTCGGCATGCGATCGCAGGAGGGCGCACTCAAGGCGGCGCGTCGTCCCTGTAACGGGCTATGAGTTGCGCGATCTCGGCAGGCGCATCCTCCTGCAGGAAGTGTTTGCCCCGTACCTGGTGCCACGCTTCCAGTCCGAGCGCATCGCACAGCTCGGGCGCGAATCGTGCCATGTCCAGGGCGGGATCCTGCGCGCCCCAGATCACCTGCGCGGGGAACGTCCTGCCGCGGAGAGCGGCGATGATTCTTTCCTCGAACTCGGGCGTTCGCTCGAATCCCCGCATGATCTTCCGGAAGGCAGCTCCGCCGTCCTGCCTGGTCAGCAGGTCGCCGTAAGCCCGCAGTTCCTGATTGCGCGCGCCGTCATGCACCCCCATCCTGCGCATGAAGGGAATGATCAGCGGTGTCCGGGTCGATGCGGTCCAGAGGGCGCCGACGACGGGATACACGAACAGCTGCATGACCCACGGCCGGCGGAACCGCGCCACCTTCACCAGCGAGTTCAGCACGGTGAGCGACCGGATTCTTTCAGGGATCTGCCGGATGACGTCGAACCCGATGGGTCCGCCGATGTCATGGACCACCAGATGGACTGAGTCCAGGCCGGCAGCATCGAGGGCCTTCAGGGTCCAGCGTGCCAGGCCGCTCCACGTGTAATCGAAATGCGCCGGCCGATCGGCGAGCCCCATGCCGGGGAAGTCGAATGCGATGCCTTCCATGCCACGGGTCGCCAGCTCGGGCAGCAGCTTGCGGTACACGAAGCTCGACGCGGGAACGCCGTGCAGGCAGACCACGGGTTCCCCTTTGCCTTCCCGCCAGATGCGACTGTTCGCGCCGTCGACGTCGAGGCGGGTGCCGAGCGCTTCCCACGCAGGAACGATGTCGTCGTGGCGCATGATGATCCTTGCGGTGGACAGGCCAGGGCGCGTCGGCATCCGGTTGCCGTTTTTGCGCCAGGCGTCGCCCCGACTCTATCCGTCCCGGGCGGCCAGCGGAACCACGCGGGCCAGCGACGCCATCCGCCCCAGGCCTGCGGCGCCGCGCCGCGGTCAGCCGGCATGAAGGCCGGTACGGAGGCCGTCAGCGCCGCAGCCCGACCACGCCATCCATTGCCCGCTGTGCCTTGAATCCGGCCTTCTCGAGCCGCTTCGCCACTTCGCCCGGCACGTCACGCCCGCTGGTGAGCCTGTTGGGACTACCGGTGTAATGGAACAGCCTGCCGCCACGGCGCAGCACGCGCGCCAGCTGGTCGTAGAACGCCTGCGAATACAGCTCCCCGGCGATGCCGAAGCGCGGCGGGTCGTGCAGCACGGCATCGATGGATGCATCCGGGACGTCCCTGATGGCATGCGACACATCGGCATGCGCCAGTTCAAGGCGACCAAGGTGTTCGGGCGCATCCGGGTCCGGCGACCAGGGATTGAGGGTGCGTAGCCAGAGCACGTCCCCGTTCTTCTCGAACGAACGGATGCGCGTGGCGCCGGCCGCCAGACAGCAGGCGGCGAAGTAGCCGAGGCCACCGCAGGTATCGAGCACCACCTTGCCCCGCGGCTCCACCAGCGCGACCTTGCGCTGCGCATCGTCCAGCGGCGACTCCCTCGACGTCGGAAGCATCTTGATGCCGTCGATCTCGAACGTGGGCACGCCCCATTCGGTGGGCACCAGCTTGATCAGCGAGCCCGCATAGCGCGACACCGGCGCGAAGTCCTCGCCGTCCCACCAATACAGCGTCCGGTCCTTGAGCTTGCCGGGATACGGGTAGGCGATGCCGTGCCAGCGCCAGCCGTCGTCCTCCAGCAACGCCTCGCCCTGGGTGCGTCCGAGGTCGAGCGAGCCCGCCCAGCGCGCCTCGCCACGCTCGCGGGCGGCAAGCAGGACGAGGGCGGTGTCGCGGGTGAGCAGGGGGCCGGTGTAGCGGGACATGGAGACGTCGTGCGCAGTAAGCAGGCCCGCATTTTCGCCGCGATAGCCTGCGGATGACAGGGCAGCGGGCATCGCGGATCCCGCTGGTATAGTGCCGACCCCTTGTCCACACCTTGCTGTCGCCATGAACCTGCCAGCGCGCTTCCATCCCATCGGTACCCCGGGCCAGCCCTGGGGCGCGGCCGAAAAAGCCCAGTGGCGCGCGCAGCAGCGCGTGCGGCGTCGCTACGTGGACGATGTCGGTGTGGCGGTCGATGCGTTGCGCGGGCGTTTCGACGTGCAGCAGTACGGCACGATCGACTACGGTCCCGGCGAAACCTACCCGCTGTACGCCGTCCGCAGCCGCGACTGGGACGACGGCCTGCCCACGATGCTGGTCACCGGCGGCGTGCATGGCTACGAGACCAGTGGCGTGCACGGTGCGCTGCAGTTCCTCGAGCAGCGCGCCGGCGACTACGCGGGCAAGGCCAACCTGCTGGTGGTGCCGTGCGTCAGTCCGTGGGGCTACGAGCGCATCCATCGCTGGAATGCCGATGCGCTGGATCCCAACCGTTCGTTCCGCGCCGACAGTCCTGCGCAGGAATCGGCGGCGCTGATCGCCCTGGTCGCGCCGCTCAGGGAGCGGGTACTGATGCACATCGACCTGCATGAAACCACCGACAGCGACGAATCCGAGTTCCGGCCCGCGCTGGCCGCGCGCGACGGCAAGTCGTTCGATCCGGGCGGGATCCCGGACGGATTCTATCTGGTGGACGACAGCGAGCGCCGGCAGCCGGAATTCCAGCGCGCGGTGATCGCCGCGGTCGCTGCCGTCACCCACATCGCGCCGGCCGACGCGCAGGGCGAGATCATCGGTTCGCCGGTGGTGGCCGAAGGCGTCATCGAGTATCCGGTGAGATCGCTCGGCCTGTGCACCGGCATCACCGACGCGCGCTACACCACCATCACCGAGGTCTATCCCGACAGCCCGAAGGCCACGCCGCAACAGTGCAACGATGCCCAGGTGGCGGCGGTGGTGGCCGCGATCGATTACGCGCTGGCGAACCGTTGAAGCGGGGCGGTTGCGACCCCATCCTGCTTCGTGAAGATCCGCGGTCGACGGCGGCGTAAGCTGGGCCGGCGACCAGGATCCATGAGGAGACGACCATGGCAACCGGATGGGCCGGCGATGGCGCCGTGCAGGACCAGATCGACGCGACCGTCAAGGACGGCATCGAACGCGCGCGCCGCGCGTTGCCCAAGGGTCCCAGCCTGACCCGCTGCGAGGAATGCGAAAAGCCGATTCCCCTTGCGCGGCAGAAGGCGGTGCCAGGCGTGCGGTTGTGCGTGGCCTGCCAGGAGGCGGCGGACGCAGAGGGCCAGGGTGCCGCGACCTATAACCGCCGCGGCAGCAAGGACAGCCAGTTGCGCTGATGCGTGAGCGGTTGTCATGCGCACAGCAGAAGCCCCGCCAATGCGGGGCTTCTGCGTTCTGCGGCCATGCAGGGATCAGCTGGCGCGCTTGAGCACCTGCTTGCGGTCGCGCATGACGTTGTGGCATTCGCGCACGCTGGGCAGCAGCGCCTGAGCTTCGGCGCGCGCGGCGGCGGGGGTGTCCTCGTCGCCGATGGTCTCGTTGAAGGCCTTCAGCAGGCGGTCCTCGGACTCCTCCAGTTCGGCCACGTAGCCATAGGTGGTGTCGCCCAGTGCAGCGCGGACCTTGCCGTAGAACTGCTGCATGCTGCCCACCATCGTGTCGTGCTCGGCGGGCTTGCCGCCCGCGGATGCCACCACGGTGCTCAGGCGGGTGACGATGTCCTGCTTGACGCCGGCAATCCGCATGAACAGCGCCGACAGTTCGGCATCCTTCACCTTGCCTGCGGCTTCAGTATAGAAGTCGTGGCCGTCGCGTGCGATCTCGATCAGGTCGTTGAGGCTATGCTGGATCTTCTTCTGCGTGTTCATCAGAACTCCTTTGGGGGGGATGTGTGGGACACGTCGCGGTGCCCGTGCAGGACACCGTGGCGCACGCGGCATCAACATCGCGTGACCGCGCGATGGAACCGTTCACCAACGTGCGCGCTTTGCGAAGCGGACGTAAGGGGGACGTGAGCACATTCCGTCGACGACCGTTCAAGGCGTTCAAGTCCGGCACCGGTCGGCCGATAGAACGGCGTCGAACCAGAGAAGAATGGCGGCTGCCGTGCCACTGCTGAAGAAGATGACGGGCTGGTGGAGGCAGGTGCGGTCGACCGCGCCTGCTTCCATCATTCCAACGAACATGTCGGACGAAGGCCGGCTGCCGGCGGGTGGCGAGCGGAGCGAGGTCCCGAAGGAATGGGCGGGCACCCTGCTCAGACTCGCCGGGGTGGAGGGCGTGCCCACGCTGGCGCCCCAGGAGGGTCTGCCCATCATCGGCGTGGCCAGGGCCGCGCTCGCGCGTTTCGCAGACGACCCGCAGCGCCTGCCGCGACGACCGCAGATGTTGCCGCAGTTGCTGGGTGCCCTGAACGATCCGGACGCATCGGGCCGCGACATCGCCGGCATCATCGCGCGCGATCCGGCGCTAGCGGCGAATCTGCTGAAGCTGGCCAACAGCGCACTGTACCGTCGGCATGCCGCGGCGATCGAAAGCCTGGATCGTGCCGTGGCGGTGGTGGGGGTGGAAGGACTGCGCCATCTCGTGGCTGTGGCGCTGATGCAGCCCGTAATGCGGACGGAGAGCGGTGTGTTCGGACGCCTGCCGCACCTGATCTGGGACCACACGCAGCATACGGCGGTAATCGCGGCCGGCCTGGCGCGCGCCAGCGGCAGGGAGCAGGTGTTCGTCGCCCAGCTGGCGGCGTTGCAGCAGGGGTTGGGCGCCATCGTCGTGGTGCAGGCGCTGCGCGATGCCTGCGCGGACGCCGGTGGTGCGCTCCCCGATGCGCCCTCGCTGCAGCGGCTGCTCCAGCGCTGGTCGCCCCGCATGGGCGGTGCCATCGCCCGTGCCTGGGGTCTGTCGGCACCCGTGATCGAGGCGCTGGCGGGGCAACGCGACCAGGGCGCCGCGGCCATGGGGCCGCTGGCCCGGGTTCTGGCAACCGCGGCAGCGCAGGCCAGTGCCGAACTGGAGGGCGTGCCGCAGGCGGATGCCGCCTGAGCGGCACCGTCGCCAGCGCGCATCGAGCGAAGGCGGGGGCGGGCGGATCACCCGGGCCGGGTGGGGCGAATGCTCCCGCCTGCCATTTCTTCCGGCACAGGGCCGATCCCGACGGCGCGGATATCCTGTCGGGTACGCCCGCGCGCGCTGCGCGCCCGCACCTGTCCACGGAGATCCGCCTTGAAGAAGACCCTGCTGTCCGTCGCCACCCTGCTGGCCTTGGCCGCCGCCGCCCCGCTGGCGGCCCACGAAGACCGCCCGTGCCTGGATGACGCCTGCACGCTGCAGTCGCTGCTCGCCGAAGCCGACGCCGGGGGCGCGGCGGCCGCCGGCACGACGATCGCCGCCAGGCGCTTCGGCAGCTGGGGCATCGATACGGCGGGCATGGACCGCCAGGCCAGGCCGGGCACGGACTTCTTCCGCTATGTCAGCGGCACCTGGGCCGACACAACGCAGATCCCGGCCGACCGTTCCAGCTACGGCGGCTTCGCCATCCTGCGCGACCTGTCCGAAGCGCGCCTGCGCGTGCTGGTGGAAGGCTATGCGCTGGGCGATCCGGCCACCGGTGGAGACGCGGCCAAGATCGCAGCGCTGTACCGGGGCTTCATGGACGAGGCGACGATCGATGCGCTGGGCGCCAAGCCGCTGCAACCCGTACTGGCCGACATCCGTGCGGCGACGGACAGGAACGCGCTGGCCAGGCTGATGGGACGACGCGGCAGCTTCTACGACACGTTCTTCAACCTGGGCGTCAGCGACGACCAGAAGGATCCGGACCGCTACACGCTGTACCTGAGCCAGGGTGGCCTGGGCCTGGGCGACCGCGAGATGTACCTGCGCGAGAACTTCGCGCCGCAGCGCGAGCGTTACCAGGCCTACATCGCGCAGATGCTGCAGCTCGCCGGCTGGGACAAGCCGCAGGAGAACGCGAAGGCGATCCTGGCGCTGGAAACCCGCATCGCCGAGGCGCACTGGACGCGCGCCGAAAGCCGCAACCGCGACAAGACCTACAACCCGCTGGCGATGGCCGAGTTCGCGACGAAGTCCCCGGGGTTCCCGTGGGCGGACTTCTTCACGGCCGCCGGTGTCGAGAGCGCCGGCCGCGCCGTGGTCCGTCAGGACAGCGCCATCCCGAAGATCGCGGCGATCTTCGCCGACACCGACATCGCCACCCTGCAGGCCTGGCAGGCCTTCCACGCGACCGACAATGCGGCACCGCTGCTGTCGAAGGACTTCTCGGTCGCGCAGTACGAATTCCGCGACAAATTCCTGTCCGGCCAGCCGCAGCAGCGCGAGCGCTGGAAGCGCGGCGTGGCGTTCGCCGAATCCGCGATGGGCGAGGCGATCGGCCGCGACTACGTGAAGCTGTACTTCCCCCCGGAGGCCAAGGCGAAGATGGATGCGCTGGTCGCCAACGTGAAGGCGGCCATGGGAGCGCGCCTGGACGCACTGGCGTGGATGAGCCCGGCCACCAAGGCCGAGGCGCACGCCAAGCTGGCCGGTTTCGGCCTGAAGATCGGCCATCCCGACAAATACCGCGATTACAGCGCGCTGGTGGTGAAGAACGGCGACCTGTTCGGCAATGCGCAGCGTGCCGGCCAGTTCGAATGGGATTTCCGCCGCGCACGCATCGGCCAGCCGGTGGACAAGGGCGAGTGGGGCATGACGCCGCAGACGGTGAATGCGTACTACAACTCAGTGAAGAACGAGATCGTGTTTCCGGCGGCGATCCTGCAGCCGCCGTTCTTCGACCCGGATGCGGACCCGGCCGTCAATTACGGCGCCATCGGCGGCGTGATCGGCCACGAGATCATCCACGGCTTCGACGACCAGGGCCGCAAGTCCGACGGCCAGGGCGTGCTGCGCGACTGGTGGACGGCCGAGGACGCAGCCAAGTTCGAAGTGCAGGCGGCCAAGCTGGGCGCGCAGTACGAGGCGTACGCATTTCCGCAGCTGCCGGGCATGCGCATCAACGGCCGCGTGGCGATGGGTGAGAACATCGGCGACCTGGGTGGCCTGACCATCGCGCTGGAGGCCTACCACCGCTCGCTGGGCGGCAAGCCGGCGCCGGTGATCGACGGTTTCACCGGCGACCAGCGCTTCTTCATGGGCTGGGGCCAGGTGTGGCGCACCCTGTGGCGCGACGATGCGCTGCGCCAGCAGCTGGTCAACGGCACGCATTCGCCGGGCCACATCCGCGCCTTCGCCCCGCTGCGCAACATCGATGCGTGGTACGACGCCTTCGATGTGAGGCCCGGCGACGCGCTGTACATCGCCCCGCAGGACCGCGTGCGGATCTGGTGATGCGGTGAGGGCAGAGAGGCGGGACGCGCGCGTCCCGCCTGCCACGGGTTGCACGGCATGGACATCGCGCCGATGATGCAGACCATCGTCGTCGTCCCCACGCCGTTTGCGTCATGCCCGCCACATCCGCGTCATCCCAGCAAGGCGATCTGTTCGGCGGCCCGCAGCCGGGCCGGTTGCATCGCCTGTTCTTCGCGCTCGTGCCATCGCCCGGCGAATGCGAGGCGCTGCGGCACCGGGCCGAAGACCTCAAGGCGGACTATCCGCAGGCGCGCTGGGTGCGTCCGGAGCGCTACCACCTGACCCTGCATTTCCTCGGCGAAAGCGAGGGGCCGCGCGAGGACCTGGTGGCCTCGGCGCGTGACGCCATGCGCGACTGGCAACCCGAGCCGCTGGGCATCACCCTGGACCACCTGCTGTGCCTGGGCAATCCGAAGAACCCGGCCCTGACGCTGGCGGCGCTGCATCCGTCGCCGGCAGTGGTGGCCTTCTGGCGCGGGTTGCAGCAACGGCTGCTGCGGGTGGGCTTCCGGCAACCGCTGGGCCGCAGCTTCGTGCCGCACCTGACCCTGGCCTATGTCCCCCCGCGCACCGCGCCGGTGGACGTGACGCCGGTGGTGCTGCATCCGCAGGCCGTGCACCTGCTGCAGGGGATCGAGGGCGAGCCGGACTACCAGTGCCTGGGCGAGTGGTCGCTGGCGGATTAGCCCGGCGCGCAGGGCGGCGCGACGCGATGCTGGGTGCAACGGCGTAATACAGGGTCGCCTCCGGGGTGCGTTCGTCGGCCGGGCGCCCGATTCCTCTGCGTACATGGCCGACGCAGGATGCCGCGCCGCGTTCAGCTGGGCACCCGGAATCATCCGGCGAACACCAACGAGGAATCCGACATGAAACCCTTGCCATTGCTGTGGGCGCTGCTGCTGTGCGCACTGTGCCTCCCGCTGTCCGCGCAGGACCGCAGTTACACCGAGGGACCGGTGATGGAGGTCACCGCGGTCAAGGTCATGGACGGCCAGTTCGACAACTACATGACGCACCTGCAGGGGCAGTACAAGCGTGTCATGGAGGCGCAGAAGGAAGCCGGCATCATCCTGGACTACGCGGTGTACTCCACGCAGGCGCGCCGGCCGGACGAGCCGGATCTCTACCTGACCGTCGTGTACCCGAACATGGCCGCCTTCGATGGCCTGCGCGACCGGTCCGAAGCGGTGTCCAGCAAGGTCACCGGACAGAGCACGACGCAAGCGAACGCGGCCTACGCCGATCGCGGCAAGATGCGGCAGATCCTGGGTAGCAACCTGATCCGGCAGTTGAAGCTGAAATAGTTCCGCGCGGGGCCGCGCCCAAGAGCGCGGCCCGCGTCGGGCCGATCAGCGTTCGGCCGCGCGCAGCACGTCCAGCTTCGCCTGGTAGAGCTGGCGGGTGTCGCCCTGGCTCAGTTCGCGTGCCCGCGCGAGCGACCTGCCGGCGCGCCGGCTGTCGCCCAGCAGGAAGTACGCGCGCGCCAGGCCAAAGTGGAAGCGGTGCTCGCTGTCGTGCAGCGCGATGGCCTGCCGGTAGTGGCGGACGGCACGTTGCAGGTCGCCATCGCGCTCGAAGCCGGTGGCCAGCAGGAAATGATGGAACGGGTCGCGCGCCTGCACCGCATCCAGCCGGGCCTGCAGGGGCCGCACGGCATCGTGCTCGCCCGCACGCTGATGGAAGGCCATCAGGTTGAACAGCGCGCCCGGATGGTCCGGATCGAGCGCCAGTGCGTGGCGGTACGCCTGTTGCGCGCGCACCCGGTCGCCGTTGCGCAGATGCATCACGCCGACATTGCTCCAACTGGTCGCATAGCCCGGGTCCAGTTGCAGGGCCATCCCGGCGTGGCGCAAGGCGTCCTGGACCGCGCCGTGTTCCAGCAGTTCGGCGGCGCGGTTGTTGTAGTAATGGGCGACCAATCGCTCATCGCGGATGGGGTGGGGCGGCCTGCGGGTGATGACTTCATCCCAGGCCACGTCGATGGTCAGCTTGCGTCCGCGGAGGCGCACCCCGGCGTTGACGTGCTGCGTGCGGTAGAGCGTGTCCTGGTCCCGCCGCCAGGCCAGTGTTTCGTCGATCTGCTGGCCGTAGGCTTCCAGCCCGGCTTCGCGCGCCAGGGCCACGGTCAGCAGGGTGAAACTCATGCAGTTGGCCTTGCGGGTGGCGTAGGCCTGCGCCACGGTATGGTTGGCGGCCGCGTCGTAGGTCATGCCCAGTCCCTGCGGACTGAAGAGGAAGTCGACCATCCGCTCCAGCCGGGCATGCGGCAGCCGGGTGTGGTCGATGACCTGTTCGCGGAACTGCTGCTTCAGCGCCGCGGGGATCGCCAGCACGTCGGCGGGTGCGGGAGGCGGGGCGGGTTGGGCGCGTGCCGCCAGGGCCGAGGACGTCAGCAGCAGGGCGCCGAGCCACTTCGTCCACATGGTCTACCTCCGGGGCCCGCACGGGGACGCGTCCGCGTGGCGCGAGTGTAGGCCCGAATCGCAGTGCGGCATGGCCGGCCACAGTCGCGTGGATGTCCTCGTCGTGAGGCGTCGTGGGGGTGGGGCTCAGCGCCGCAGGTGCGCCCGCCGTACAGCGGGATGGGGCGGCTGGTACGGCACGGTGACGCGCCGCATGCGCGGGCGGTAGGATGCCGGCATGAGCGCCGAAGACCCCTTGATCGCCTGTCCGCACTGCGCCGCGATGAACCGGGTGCCGCGAGCGCGCCTGGCGGAGGCGCCCGCCTGCGGACGCTGTCACCACCCGTTGTTCACCGGCGCTCCGCTGGCCCTGGGCGAAGCGGATTTCGACCGCCACGCACTGCGCAGCACCTTGCCGCTGCTGGTGGATTTCTGGGCGCCCTGGTGCGGGCCCTGCCTGCAGATGGCGCCGCACTTCCAGCGCGCCGCAGGGTTGCTTGAACCGGCGATGCGACTGGCCAAGGTGGACACCGAGGCCAGCCCGGGACTGGGCAACCGGTTCGGCATCCGCAGCATCCCGACCATGGTGCTGTTGCAGGGCGGCCGCGAGATCGCGCGCCAGAGCGGCGCGATGCCGGCGGAGGCGATCGTGCGCTGGGCGCGGGGGCAGGTGGGGTGAGTGGATGCCTGCACCCTCCCGCGCCCCCTCCGGAGTCTCGTGAACGTCACATCGCAGGCGCGCGTGGAGCCTTCCCCGTGATGCCCGTTGCTCGCGCGCTCACAACGCAGCGACTGTCCCTGCATCCGCTACGGAGCTCAGACGAGCCGCGTTACTGCGCCTGGTTTGGCGACGCTGACCTCATGGAGCACGCAGGTGCGCCGTTGCATCCAGAAGCCGCAGCCAGTGCGTTCCGTGCAAGCCTTGCGATGATGGAGCAAGCGACGCCCACGGCATGGTTGTGGGTGGCGACGGAACGGGCGACTGGGAGAGACGTCGGCCTTGTAGGACTGGTCACCCGGGACGGTATGCCTGAGATAGGTTCGATCATCGTAGGCTCCCAGCAAGGCAAGGGCTACGCGTACGAAGCGCTCGCCTGCGTTCGCGACGAGGGTTTTGGGCACTTGGGGCTGCCTACTCAGTTTGGCTGCCAGCTGCCGGTGAATCATCGGTCCATAGGTCTGATGCGCAAGCTCGGGTTCGAACAGGTTCCGCGACGTCCTGATCGGATTCATTGGTACCTCAGTCGCGCGACCTGGGCGGCGAGTTTTGGGTCGGGTACCGGCTAGCGCCGATACTGGGCGCTTTTACAGGGGATGAAGAAGAATGAGCGATCGCACCGGGAGCCTGGCCTGCGTGGGCGTGGGAATGACACTGGGCGCACACATCGGCCCGCGCGCGCGTGCTCACATCGAACAAGCGGACGTGGTCTTCGTCGCCGTGTCGGACCCCCTTGTCGAACTGTGGGTTCAGGGGATGAATCCAGATGTCCGCAGCCTTCAGCCGTTCTACGGTGAAGGCAAACCACGCACCGACACCTACCGGGAGATGATCGAAGCGATGCTGACGGAGGTGAAGGCGGGCAAGCGGGTGTGCGGGGCGTTCTACGGGCACCCTGGAGTGTTTGCGGTGGTGCCGCACCGTGCGGTCGCGCTGGCCAGGGAGGCCGGCTACGAAGCGATCATGGAGGCCGCGGTATCAGCCGAGGATTGCCTTTACGCCGATCTGGGGATTGATCCGGGAACGGTCGGTTGCCAGCACTTCGAGGCCAGCCAATTCATGTTCTATCGCAGGGTGATCGACACCTCCGCGTTCCTGGTGCTCTGGCAGGTGGGGGTGGCAGGCGATCCTTCACTGATGCGGTTCTCCCAGGATGCAGCCCTGCTGGACGTCCTCGTCGAGCTTCTCCGGTCCCAGTATCCGGCACGACACGAGGTGATCGTGTACGAGGCCGCCACCCTGCCTCAGGCGGGCCACCGCGCGCTGCGGCTGCCATTGGAGGGCCTCCCGAGTGCAGCCCTCACCCTGGCGTCGACGCTGGTGGTGCCTCCCTGTTCGCCGATGGTCCCCAACATGGAGGTCCGGGCCCGCATTCGGGCGATGACCCCCGGGCTTGGCTGAGGGGCCTGTGGTAGCGGTGGGCGGTGGAGTCGCGTCACGAATCAGCGTATCTTCTGTGAGTCGCAGTAGCTGAACGTCGGACCAGGGGATGGCGTCGGGCTGACCAGAAGGCGGTGCGACGTGACTTCAAACCATTTCTTGGGGGACTTGTGTCGAATCTGATCCGTCTTTTGGAGACCATGGGCGAGCAGCCCGTTTTTGCAGCCGAGCGCGAGCGCAGGTTCGTTGTCGCGCTGGATGAGTCCGGGCTGCAAGATGAACAGAAATCGGCCCTCATGGGGCTCGACAGTCGGGTAATGGCGGACGTTTTCGGCGCCCGCGAGAACATGATTTGCATGGTGTGGGCCCCGGAAGAGTCGCCGGCCCGCAAGGACGACGACCAGCAGGACGCGGATCTGCCTGACGAAGGCGGCGAGGCACCTCAGGAAGAGTGAGAAGTCCCTCGGCGGGGACATCGCGGAGAAGATGATGGTGATCAGGATTGTCGCTGTACGTCTTTGTTGGATGCTCGCTGCTCTGTTGGCTGCGGGGAGTGCGTATGCATCCGATGATATTCAGGTCTTGATCGACAAGGCCGAACAGACAAAAAGTGCAGATCACCAGCAGTTCCAACGCCTGCTCGAGAAACTCAACGTTTCCCTCGAGCAGGCGACTCCGTCCCAGCAGGATTCAATCCGCTACCTCAACGCCTATGCACTGGTCTTTCAGGGCAAGCACGAGCAGGCCATCCGGGTGGCGAACGATCTGCTGATCACGTCGTCGAATCCGGATGTCCAGTTCCGCGCCAGTGCGCTGATCGTCAACGCACATGCGATCAATCGGAAGTTCACCGATGGTCTGAGGCAGCTGGAGCGGACTTTGAAGTTGCTAGGCTCCGTCAGTTCCAAGGAACTCCGGCATCAGGGCCTGGGCGTGGCCGCCACTATCAACAGTCAGATCGGGCAGTACGAGGAGGCATTGCAGTTCGCAGACAAGATCCTGGTGGACGACCCCGATGCGCGCACGGAATGCCTTGCGCGGCAGGTGTATCTGGACGCTCAGCAGAATGTGTCCAAGACCGAGCCGCGGGAAGAGGCGATCGAAAAGAGCATCGCCCAATGCCTCGGGCAAGGGGAACTGGCCGCCGCGAATTTCATGCGCATCACGCTGGCGCGTGCGCTCGTACTGCGCGGTGCCCGGGAAGACGCCATCAAACTCCTCGAGTCCCACCTGAAGGAGGTGGAGCGCACCCGATATCCACGCTTGATCGCCGACGTCAAGGCCACGTTGGCCGAGCTCCTGCTGGAGAAGGGCAATATCTCGATGGCAGAGCGCTATGCGCTCGATACGCTGATGCACAGCAAGAGCATCCAGAGCTCGCTTCCGCTGGTCAAGGCCTATCGCGCGATCTACGAGATCGCTGAGCGCCGTGGAAGCCCGGAACTGGCTCTGGCGGCGTACAAGAATTACGCGGATGCGGACAAGGCCTACCTTGATGAAGTGAAGACCCGTGAGCTGGCCTACCAGATCGTGCGCCAGGAAACCCTGCAAAAGACCCAACAGATCGACCTGCTGGACCAGCAGAACCAGGTGCTGCAGCTCCAGCGCAAGGTGGATCAGCAGGCGGCGCAGAACAACCGGCTGATCGTCATGCTGCTGATCGTGCTGGTGGCCTCCATCGGCTACTGGGCGTTCAAGATCAAGCGCGTGCAGCTGTCGCTGAAGAAGATGGCCGAGACCGACGCGCTGACCGGCATCTGCAACCGCCACCACTTCACCATCCGCGCCGAGCGCGCGCTGGCCGAGTGCGCCCGCAACGGCGAACAGGCTGCGCTGATCATGTACGACCTGGACCACTTCAAGAACATCAACGACCGCTTCGGCCATGGCACCGGCGACTGGGCATTGAAGGAAGTGGCCGAGGCCAGCAAGGGCTTCTGCCGCCGCATCGACGTGCTGGGCCGCCTGGGCGGCGAGGAATTCGCCATCCTGATGTACGGCTGCGACCTGCGCGCCGCCGCCCGCGTGGCCGAGGATTGCCGCGTGCGACTGGCCCAGATCGACACCCGCGAAACCGGCCACGTGTTCGCCATCACCGGCAGCTTCGGCGTGACCTCCAGTGTGCAGTCCGGCTACAGCCTGGCACGGCTGCTCTCCCATGCCGACCGGCAGCTCTACCGTGCCAAGCACCTGGGCCGGAATCGCGTATGCGTGTACGAGAACGAGAGCGAAGCGGTGCGTGCCGCCAGCAACGTGCTGGAGCTGCCCCAGCGGGAACGCAGCGAGCACCTCGGCGCGTAACGTTCGACCTCAGGGCGTGTCGATGGCGGCCTCCAGGCCGTCGTGTACCGCCAGCCGGTTGCGGCCCGCGCTCTTGGCCCGGTAAAGCGCACGGTCGGCTGCTTCCATCCAGGCGCGCAACCCATCCTGCGGCGCCATGGCCTGCGCAAGTCCAAGGCTTACCGTGGGTCGCAGTCCCTGCGCGCTCTGCACGCGCAGGGCCTCCACGCCCTCGCGGATGCGCCGCGCGACCGTGGCGGCCGCCTCCACGTCCGTGTGGCGCAGCACCACCGCGAACTCGTCGCCGCCCAGCCGGCCCGCATCGTCCTGCCCGCGGATGCTGTGGCGTATCACGTCCGCCGTGGCGCGCAGCACGTCGTCGCCAGCCGCATGGCCGTGACGATCGTTGATCGCCTTGAAATGGTCGATGTCGATCATCAGCAACGTGGCCGGATCGCCCGTCGCCGCGCACTGTTCAAGCAGCGCGGACGCGCGCTCCTGCCAGTGCCGCCGGCTGTCCAGGCCGGTCAGGGTGTCGTGCCGGCTCAGCTCGTCCAACTGGCGGTTCTGGCGCTTCACCTTGCGGACCAGGCGGTAACTGGCCTGGCTGACCGCAATGGAGTGGATCAGCAGCATGGGCAGGCAGGCGATCATCACCGCCATGCTGGTGACCGGCTGCAGTTCGAAACCGGTGGCCAGCCCGGCCGCGATGCCGCCGGCCAGCATCAGCGGCAGCGACCAGTACCAGAGCCTGTCGATGCCTGTGCTGATCTTGTCCACCGTGGCCAGCGTCACCAGCATGACGCTGGGCAGAAGATTGAACGCCATCAGCGGCACCCACATCCCCGCGAGGATCGAATCCAGCAGCAGGTTGCGGATCTCGCCGCGGAAGGGCTCGCGGTGGCGCAGCGCAAACCACAGCGCCAACTGCGGCCACAGGATGGTGGTGAACAGCAGGAAGCCCCAGTAGCCGGCGCCGGCCTGGTTCTCCAGCAGCACCATGCCGATGGGCAACGCCGCCAGGCCCATGCCCAGCATGCGCAACCGGTGGATCCGGCGCGGCAGGCGTTGGGCGTGGTGTGCCGGATCGGTCCCGGGCGGCGGTGTATCGGAAGGCATTGGCGCGAAGAGTCCCCTTGCTCATGGCGGCCATCCCCGGTACGCCGGGGGAAGCCGGAGTGTAGGTCAAAGCGTGACGGCAGGCACGTCGCGCAGGCCTGCCACCCCAGCGGCCGGCGCCCGCGATTCTTGAGTTCCGGGATAATCCGGACCCTCCCGCCACCGGCCCGTCCATGTCCGATACCGCTCCCCTGCACCGCGGAGCTGCCAGGCTGGCGGCGCGCCTGGCGATCCTCGGGGCGCTGCTGTTCCTGGGCGTGGCGGGTGGCCTGCAACTCGTGCGCGATGACCTGGCCTGGCAGCAGGCGACCCTCAGCCAGTACCTGCGGGGTCCGTACGGCCTGCTGCTGCGGACGATGTACTGCCTGCTGGCCGTGGCCATCGTGGCGCTGGCGATGGGCCTGTACATGCAGCTGGCGCCGCGGGCCCGCAGCGCAGCGCCGGTTCTGCTCTTGTGCACCGGTTCGCTCGCACTGGCGGGCGTGGCCATCGGGGACTCATGGCTGCCGCAGATGGCGCCGGACTTCCACCTGATGTTCCATCATGTCTGCGCGATCACGGCTTTCCTGTGCGTGGTCAGCGGTATGGTGGTGCAGGCATGGCGCTTCCGTCTGGATGCCGCATGGCGCCGCCACTTCCCGTTGGCCGCCAACTGGTCGGTCGCCTGTTTCGTACTGCTGTGGGTGCACGCGCTGTGGCCACCGGCCGGGCAAGGATGGGTGCAGAAACTGCTGATCGCGCTGATCGTCGGGGCCATGCTGCTGGCCGGCACCTGGCTGCACCAGGCCACCCGCCGTGCGGACGGCGGGGCGGGGCGCTAAGCTTCGACGACACACCGGAGAACGACTTCATGATCCAGCGCTTCGACGTAGGCCCGCGGCTGTCGGAAATGGCCATCCACAATGGCGTGGTCTACCTGGCCGGCCAGGTGGCCGAGGACGCCACCCAGGGCATCGCCGGCCAGACCCAGCAGGTGCTGGCCGAGATCGACGCGCTGCTGGCGCGTGCCGGCAGTGACAAGGCGAAGATCCTGCGCGCGGAGATATTCCTGAAGGACCTGCAGGATTTCGAAGCGATGAACCGGGTGTGGGATGCGTGGGTGCCGGAAGGCCATGCGCCTCCGCGCGCGACCGTGCAGGCGCATCTGGCGCGCCCGGGCTGGCTGATCGAGATCGTGGTGACGGCGGCTGTCTGATCCGTGGCCAGCCGCACGCCGGGTCCTTGGCGACGTCCCACGCCGAAGCGGGGGGATGGTGGTCTCAAGCTTTCCCCAGCCCAGGTGGATGAGGCCCGCGCGCGTGCGCAGGCGGCGGGGCGACGCTATCCCAATCTGGTCGACAACATGCATGTCGCTGCCAAGGCGCGGCGCGAAGATCGGGTTGGAGAGGTTGCGCTGGACGAGGCTGAATGACGATTCAGCGGCCTGAGGTGCAGCATGCATATCAGGCCGTAAATGTCTGTAATAAAACTGCTTTGAAACGCTAACCGGACTTCACAACGGCTCGCGTATCGTGCGCGCCACGTTCCGCAGCCGCTGCGGCACGCACTTCCCGGGGTGCGCGCCGCAGCCCCTGCGGACGACCAGTCAGGCGTTGCGTTGCGCCAGCCAGTCGACCACGCCCTGCGCGGCCTGGCGGCCGCTGGCGAAGCACGCCGTCAGCAGGTAGCCGCCGGTGGGTGCTTCCCAGTCGAGCATCTCGCCGGCGGCGAACACGCCGGCCAATCCGCGCAGCATCAGTCCCTGGTCCAGCGCTTCCAAGGGTATGCCACCCGCGCTGCTGATGGCTTCCTCGATGGGACGCGTGCGCTGCAGCCGGAACGGAAACCGCTTCAGGGTCGCGGCGATCTTCGTGGGATCGGCCAACGCCGCCTTGTCGAGTACTTCGTACAGTAGTGCCGCCCGCACGCCGCTGACGCCGGCTTCCCGGCGCAGGTGTTCGCTCAGGCTGCGGGAACCGCGTGGCCTGGCCAGCCGGCGCAGCAGATCGCTTTCCTCGCGACCCGGTAGCAGGTCCAGCACCAGCGTGGCATGGCCGTCGCGTGCGATGGCATCGCGAAGCATCGGCGACAGTGCGTAGACCAGACTGCCTTCGATGCCGGTGGCGGTGATCACGCACTCGCCCTGGCGTTGATGCGGGTTGCCGTCGTCGTCGCGCCAGTGCGCGGTGACCGGCTTCAGGGGCTCGCCCGCGAAGCGGCTGGCCAGATGTTCGCTCCAGCCGATATCGAAACCGCAATTGGAGGGCTGGAGTGGTGGGATGTCGATGTCGCGCGCCCGCAGGACCCCCACCCATGCGCCGTCCGAGCCCAGCTCCGGCCAGCTGCCGCCGCCCAGGGCCAGCACCACCGCGTCGGCCCGCACCGAGGCATCCCCCTGCGGCGTCGAAAAGCGCAACGCGCCGCCCTCGTCCCAGCCCAGCCAACGGTGCAGCACGTGGAAGCGCACGCCCTGTTCGCGCAGGCGTCGTACCCAGCCGCGCAGCAGGGGTGCAGCCTTGAGATCGGTGGGAAACACGCGGCCGGACGTTCCGACAAAGGTCTCCACGCCGAGTCCCCGCGCCCAGGCGCGCAGCACATCGGCATCGAAGTGCCTTAGCCACGCGGCGATCTCGTGCGCACGCTCGCCGTAGCGCGTGACGAAGACATCGAACGGGTCCGAGTGGGTCAGGTTCATGCCACCCTTGCCGGCGATCAGGAATTTCCGCCCCACCGAGCCCTTGGCGTCATAGAGGTCGACCTGGAGGCCCGCTGCACGCAGGGTTTCGGCCGCCATCAGGCCCGCGGGTCCGCCGCCGATGACGGCGACGGTGGCTGCGGGAGCGGCGGTGTCGGGCTGCGGCTGAGGCATCCGCATAGTATGCCGTGCGCCGATACGGACTTTCGTCAGGCGCACCGGCGAGGCCAGGTGCGGTATCGTCGCGCGCAGATTCGAACGGGGACTCCCGATGCATCCACTGTCGCCCGCGGCCATGCGCCGCGCCCTGCTGTTGTTGTGCCTGGTCGCGCCCGCGGCCGTTGCGAAGCAAGCCGCGCCACCGCCCGCGCTGCAGGATCTCGACGCCTATGTCGAATCCGTGCGCGAGGCCTTCGATGTGCCTGGCATCGCGGTCGCCGTGGTGAAGGACGGCGAAGTGGTACTGGCGAAAGGGTGGGGCGAGCGCGAGATGGGCAAGCCGGCGAAGGTGGATGCGCACACCCTGTTCGCCATCGCCTCCAACACCAAGGCATTCACGTCGGCCTCGCTGTCGATGCTGGCCGACGAGGGCAAGCTCGAACTGGAGGATCGTGTCATCGACCACCTGCCGTGGTTCCGCATGGCCGATCCGTATGTCACCCGCGAGATGCGCATCCGCGACCTGCTGGTCCACCGCAGCGGGCTGGGGCTGGGGGCGGGCGACCTGCTGTACTGGCCCACGACCACCTACAGCAACCGCGAAGTGGCCGAGCGCCTGCGCGATGTGCCGCTCAGCGGGGGCTTTCGCGAGCGCTACGCCTACGACAACATCCTGTACGGCGTGGCGCAGCTGGTGATCGAACAGGCCAGCGGCCAGTCCTATGAGCAGTTCCTGCGCACCCGCATCTTCCAGCCGCTGGGCATGCGCGAGACGCGCTACAACAGTGATGCGCTGAAACCGGGCGACAATGTCGCCACCGGGCACGCCATGGCCGACTTCACCACCCTGCAGCCGGCGCCGCGCATGACGTGGCGCAACGTCGCGGGCGCGGGTGGCATCTACTCCAGCGTCGGCGACATGGCGAAGTGGATGAACGCCCAGCTTGCCGGCGGCACCTACCGCGACGCGAGGGGGCGGGAGCAGGCCCTGTTCACGCCGGCTCGGCAGAAGGCGATGTGGTCGCTGGTCACGCCGATTCCGATTTCCGAACCGAAGGTGGAAGCGCTGAAGGCCGCCAAGCCCCATTTTCTCGGCTACGGCGAAGGCTGGATGGTCTCCGACTTCCAGGGCCGCAAGCTGGTGTGGCATACCGGCGGCTGGCCGGGCATGGTCTCGCGGGTGACGCTGGTGCCCGAACAGAAGCTCGGGGTGGTGGTGCTGACCAACCAGGAAGTCGGTGCCGCCTTCCATGCGATCACCCTGAAAGTGCTGGATGCCTATCTGGCCAACAGCGGCACCGACTGGCTGGCGGCTTACCAGGCGCAGGTCGCACAGGCCAAGGGCGATGCCGATGCGCACTGGCAGAAGCTGCAGGCCGCGCGCGACGCCACATCGAAGCCGTCGCTGCCGTTGGCGAAGTACGCCGGCACGCTGCGCGACCCGTGGTATGGCGATGTCGTGGTGGCGCAGGAGGGCGATGGCCTGGTGCTGCGCTTCAGCCGTACGCCGGAACTGGTGGGTGACCTGCAACCCTGGCAGCACGACACCTTCGTGGTGCGCTGGCGCGAGCGCTGGCTCAACGCCGACGCCTTCCTGACCTTCTCCCTGAAGCCGGATGGCGGCATCCGCGAGGCGCGCATGGAAGCAATATCGCCGCTGACGGATTTCAGCTTCGACTTCCACGACCTGCGGCTGGCGCCGGTGGAGTAGCCAGCGTTTCTGTAGGAGCGACGTGAGTCGCGACCGCACGGCATGAAGATCATGGCGTGTCATCCATGCGCTCACCAGAAGGATTCCGTGCGCGGCGTGTTCGCGGTCGCGACTCACGTCGCTCCTACAGGGGGAACACGCCGCTCACTCGTGCGGCTTCACGTCCAGCAGCTCCACGTCGAACACCAGCGAAGCGCCGGGCGGGATCACGCCGCCCGCGCCGTTGCTGCCGTAGCCCAGGTCGGCGGGGATCAGCAGCGTGCGCTTGCCACCCACCTTCATGCCGGCCACGCCGTCGTCCCAGCCGCGGATCACCTGGCCGGCCCCCAGCAGGAAGGTGAAAGGCTGGCCGCGGTCGACCGAACTATCGAACTTCAAGCCGCGCTGCTGCGGCGCATTCTCGTCGTACAGCCAGCCGGTGTAGTGCACGGTGACATCGCTGCCGCTGGTCGCCACCGCACCGGTGCCTGCGAGGGTGTCGATACGCTCAAGGTCCGCGACGCTGCCGCCTGGAGGCGGGACGGGGGCGTTGCAGGCGGCGAGCAGGAGCAGCGAAGCGGCGAGCAGCAGGGAACGCATCGAAGGGTTCATCCAAAGGGCGAAAGGCGCGCAGGGTAACGCATCCGGCTCCCCGGTGGCCCGGGTTGCAGCGGTTACACTGGCGCCATGGCGAAACTCTTCCTGAATCTGCGCAACGTGCCCGGCGACGAGGCCGACGATGTACGTGACCTGCTGCGGGCGAACGCGATCGACTTCTATGAGACGCAGCCCAGCCCGTGGGGAATTTCCGCGGGTGGATTGTGGATCGAGGACGTCGACCAGCTGACGCGGGCCAAGGCCCTGATGGCGGGTTACCAGGCGCGGCGTCGGACGCAGGCACGTGAAGACCGCGCGGCGGCGGAGCGCGAAGGGCGTGCGGAGACGTTTGCAGGCCAGTGGCGCAGGCGCCCCCTGTACGTGGCCGGGGTGCTGGCCGTGATGGTTGCGATCATCGTATTGACGCTCGCGTTGCCCTGGATGCTGCTCTGAGGCGTGAGCCCCCCGGTGGACGCTAAAATCAGCGCATGATCACCAACATCGCAGCCTACCATTTCACACCCATCGACGCTCCCGAGGCATTCGCCTCGACGCTTCGCGCACGCGCCGAGGCGCTCTCCCTGCGCGGTTCGGTGCTGGTGGCGGGCGAGGGGCTGAACCTGTTCCTGGCCGGCGACGCCGGCGCGATCGCATCCTTCCTCGCCCCGCTGCGTGACGATGCGCGCTTTGCCGGCCTACGGGTGAAGTACAGCACCAGCCGGCAGGTCCCGTTCGCGCGGCTCAAGGTCAAGGTGAAGCCGGAAATCATCAGCTTCCGTCGTCCCGGCACCACGCCGGAAGACGCTCGAGCGCCCGCCGTCGAACCGCGCACGCTGGCCCGCTGGCTGGAACAGGGGCACGACGATGCCGGCCGTCGCGTGGTGATGCTGGATACCCGCAATCAGCAGGAGATCGCCTACGGCACCTTCGCCGGGGCGCTGACGCTGCCGATCGACAAGTTCACCGACCTGCCGGCGGCACTGGAGCCGCATCGCGATGCATTGAAGGACGCCACCGTCGTCAGCTTCTGCACGGGCGGCATCCGTTGCGAGAAGGCCGCGTTGTGGATGCAGGCCGACGGCATGGACAACGTGCTGCAGCTCGACGACGGCATCCTCGGCTATTTCGAGCAGGTCGGCGGCTTCGGCTACGAAGGCGCCTGCTTCGTGTTCGACGAACGTGTGGCGCTGCGTCCGGACCTGACGCCGCTGGTGGACCAGGCCGCGGACGCCGCATGAGCGGCCTGGACGCCCTGCGCTTCGACAACCGCTTCGTCCGCGAACTGCCGGGAGACCCGGAGCAGGGCCATCGGCGTCGGGAGGTTCGTGGTGCGTTGTGGTCGCCGACCGCGCCCACGCCCGTCGCTGCGCCGACGCTGCTGGCGCATTCGCGTGAAGTCGCGGCGCTGCTCGGCCTCGACGACGCCGATGTCGCGTCTCCCGCGTTCGCGCAGGTGTTCGGCGGCAACGCGCTGTTGCAAGGCATGCAGCCGTACGCGGGCAATTACGGTGGCCACCAGTTCGGCAACTGGGCCGGACAGCTCGGCGACGGCCGCGCCATCACACTGAGCGAAGCGGTCAACGGGCGCGGTGAGCGCTGGGAACTGCAGCTGAAGGGTGCCGGCCCGACGCCGTACTCGCGCACCGCCGATGGGCGCGCGGTGCTGCGCTCCTCGATCCGCGAGTTCCTGTGCAGCGAGGCGATGCACCATCTGGGCGTACCGACCACGCGGGCCCTGAGTCTGGTGGGTACCGGCGAGCCGGTCGTGCGCGACATGTTCTACGACGGCCATCCGAAACCCGAACCGGGCGCGATCGTGTGCCGCGTGGCACCGTCGTTCCTGCGCTTCGGCCACTACCAGTTGCCGGCGTCGCGCGGCGACACGGACCTTCTGCGCACGCTGGTGGACTTCACGATCCGGCGCGATTTTCCGCACCTGTCGGGGGAGGGCGAGGCGCTGTATGCCGCGTGGTTCGCCGAGGTCTGCGAACGCACGGCGATGATGGTGGCGCACTGGATGCGCGTGGGTTTCGTGCATGGCGTGATGAACACCGACAACATGTCGGTGCTCGGCCTGACCATCGACTACGGCCCCTACGGATGGATCGACGACTACGACCCGGACTGGACGCCTAACACCACCGACGCCCAGGGTCGCCGCTATCGCTTCGGCTGGCAACCGCGGGTGGCGGGATGGAACCTGAGCCGCTTCGCGCAGGCCCTGTCGCCGCTGTTCGACGGAGTGGAGGCGCTGCAGGAAGGATTGCAGCGCTTCGCTGACGCTTACGCGCGGGCCGATCGCGACAATATCGCACGCAAGCTGGGGCTGTCCGACTGCCGGGATGAGGACATGGAACGGATGGACACGTTGCAGCAGCTGCTGGCACAGGGTGAGATCGACATGACGCTGTTCTTCCGTGCACTGATCGACGCGGATCCGATGGACGCGTCGCTGGCGGCCTTCGACGACGCCTTCTACGACCCGGCCAAGCGCGAGGCCGTCGCGCCGGCGCTGCGCGACTGGCTGGCCGCGTACGCCCGCCATCGCGACGAAGACGCGCTCGACGCCGCTGTGCGCCGCGACCGCATGCGCCTGGCCAATCCCCGCTACGTGCTGCGCAACTACCTGGCCCAGCAGGCCATCGATGCCGCCGAGGCAGGCGACCTGTCCGGCGTCCATGAACTGCTGGAGGTCATGCGCCGGCCGTACGACGACCAGCCGGGTCGAGAACGCTATGCCGGGCGTCGCCCCGACTGGGCACGCGATCGCGCGGGTTGTTCGATGCTGTCGTGCAGCTCCTGAATCTGCCGAAGGCGTGCGTGGGAGCGACGTAAGTCGCGAGCTGTTCATCGGAGCGAAGCTGCCTTCTGCAGGCGCGTTCGCGACTGACGTCGCTCCCACAATGGCTCGGCGCACGCGGTACGATCCACCTTCCCCTGCGGAGCCCACCATGATCACCGTCCACCATCTCAACAACTCCCGTTCCCAGCGCGTGCTCTGGCTGCTCGAGGAACTGGGCCTGGACTACACCGTGGTGCGCTACCAGCGCGATGCGAAGACCCTGCTCGCGCCGCCGGAGCTGAAGAAGATCCACCCGCTGGGCAAGTCCCCGGTGGTTGTGGATGGCGAACACGTCCTGGCCGAATCCGGCGCCATCCTCGAATACCTGGTCGAGCGTTACGACACCGCGCGCGGGTTCGCGCCTTCGCCCGGCACGGCCGAACACCTGCGTTACCGCTACTGGCTGCATTACGCCGAAGGCTCGGCGATGCCGCCGATGCTGCTCAGCCTGGTGTTCTCCCGCCTGAAGAAGGCGCCGATGCCGTTCTTCGCCCGCCCCATCGCGCGTGGCATCGCCGACAAGGCGATGCGGACCTTCGTCGGTCCGCAGGTACAGCTGCACCTGGGCTACATGGAAAGCGAACTAGGCAAGGCGCCGTGGTTCGCCGGCGAGCAGTTCAGCGCCGCCGACATCCAGATGAGCTTCCCGGTCGAAGCCGCGGCGGTACGCGCCGGACTGGACACCTATCCCAACCTGGCCGGATTCCTGCAGCGCATCCATGCACGGCCGGCCTATCAGCGTGCGCTGGAGCAGGGCGGGCCGTTCGACCTGCTGGGCTAGGCGGGATGCAGCATCCCATGCCACCGGGTGGAACCGGATCGCCTGCGTCCCCATGACGATGGCATCGTCATTGCCGGTGTCCCCATGATCCCTTACTCGCTCCTCGACCTCGCGCCTGTCTGCGAGGGCAGCGATACCACCCAGGCGTTCGTGCACATGCGCGATCTGGCGCAGCATGCCGAGCGCTGGGGGTATACCCGCTACTGGCTGGCCGAACACCACAACATGCCGGGCATCGCCAGCGCCGCGACGGCGGTGCTGATCTGGCACGTCGCTGGTGCGACGTCCACGATCCGCGTGGGTGCCGGCGGCATCATGTTGCCGAACCACTCACCGCTGCAGGTAGCCGAGCAGTTCGGCACGCTGGCGTCGCTGTATCCGGGCCGCATCGATCTGGGCCTGGGCCGTGCGCCAGGCACCGACCAGGCGACGGCGCGTGCGTTGCGGCGCTATTTCGACAGCGCCGAGCAGTTTCCGCAGGACGTGCAGGAGGTGCTGCGCTATTTCGAGCCGGTGCAGGAGGGCCAGGCGGTGCGTGCTGTGCCCGGTGCAGGTCTCGACGTGCCCGTGTGGCTGTTGGGCTCGAGCCTGTTCGGCGCGCAGCTGGCCGCCGCCCTGGGGCTGCCGTACGCGTTCGCTTCCCATTTCGCGCCCGATGCGATGGACCAGGCGCTGCTGCTGTACCACCGCGATTTCCGCCCGTCGAAGCGGCTGGCCAGGCCGCATGCGATGCTGGCCCTGAATGTCGTGGCGGCCGAGACCGACGAGGAGGCACGGTACCTGTTCACCACCCAGCAGCAGGCGTTCGTCAACCTGAGGCGCGGCCGGGCCGGCCTGGTGCCGCCGCCGATCGATGACATCGAAGCGTTCTGGGAGCCGCACGAGAAGGCCGGCGTGGCCCAGGCACTGGCCTGCGCCGTCGTCGGCAGCCGCGATACGGTACGCAAGGGCATCGCCGACTTCATCCAGCGCCACCGTCCGGACGAACTGATGCTGACGGCCAACATCTTCGATCACGACAAGCGCCTGCGCTCGTTCCAGATCGCTGCGGAGGTCATGGCGTAGCGTGCGCCGCGCGCACGACCGGCGGCCGGGCCATCCTTGCGGTCGCGCGCTCGGCGCACGCTACATCGTGCCGCGCTGGACGAAGGGCACGCGCTGATAGAGCTTGCGTTCGCCGCCACGCGGGTCGTCCTGCATCCTGGGCGTGTCGTCGGGCACCATCGTCTGCCGCTGAGGCAACGTGTACGGCGCCCAGTCGGGAAGGCCTGCGTGGTTGGGGTCGCCATGGCGGGCGAGGGCGATCAAGGCTTCGCTCATGCGCGCGGCCATCGCACGTGCCCGTGCGTCATCGCCGGTCTTCGACCCCTTGGCCGCCACGTTGTCGAACACCAGCGGGATGTCGAGCGTGTGGAAGGCGCGCAGGCGTCCGCCTTCGGCCGGCGAACGCCAGTCCAACTGGTAGACCCAGGCGGGCGCTCCCTGCTTCGCACGTTCCTCGGCCTCGATGATGGCGCCGCGCCAGGAGCGGCCCGCGGTGGTGGCGGCGAAGAACACCTCGGACGGCGTGTAGTCGGGATACAGCCGTCGGTACTCGGCGATCACCACCTCCGGCGACAGGTCGACGTACTGCTGCTCGCGCAGCTTTTGCGGCAGCTGGTCCCAGGTCAGTGCGAAGTTCGCTTCGTCGTTGCCCAGGAATGCGCGCGTCTCGTCGCGCGTGTTGCCGATGACCATCGGGATGCGTGCCGACTGTGCGGGTGCATCCGGATAGAACGGATGCCGCGGCAGGTTGTGCGTGTCCAGAACGGGCCCGAAGTAGAGTGAGGTGTCCTCCACGCGCGACGGATCGCGCACACGCGTCGCCTCCAGCAGGCGCGCCATCGGCATTGCCAGCAGCGCGGCGGTGTCGCGCGGGCCCAGCCCCAGTTCGGCGAGAAACAGCGCAGTGCGCTGCGCCGCGGCGCGCGGGCCGGCCGCGGTGACCTGCTGGCCGCTCATCGTCATCGCCCTGTGGAACAGGCCATCGGCCTCCGGCATGGCCATGAGCGTGGCGATCTTGGCACCCCCGCCGGACTGGCCGAACACGGTGACGTTGCCCGCGTCGCCGCCGAACTCGTGCGCATGCTCGCGCACCCAGCGCAGGGCGTCGATCAGGTCCAGCTGGCCGACGTTTCCGGCGTCGCGCAGGCGTTCGTCGCCGCTCTCGCCGAGATACAGGTAGCCGAACGCGTTGAGCCGGTGGTTGACGGTGACCACGACGACATCGCCGCGGCGGCACAGGTTCACGCCGTCGTAGAGGGGGTGCGAACCGGAGCCGTTGTTGTAGCCGCCGCCGTGGATGTAGAACAGGACCGGGCGCTTGCCGCCGTCGCGCAGGGCAGGCGTATAGACGTTGAGGAACAGGCAGTCCTCGCTGACGGACTGTCCGTCGGTATCGCCGCGCTGGGGGGCCGAGGCGCCGAAACGGATGGCATCGCGCGTGCCGGTCCAGGCGGCTTCACGCACCGCTCGCTGGAACCGCCGGCGGGCGGTGTCGCCGCCGTAGGGGACACCACGGAACACGTGGATGTCGCGTTCCACGCGCCCGGCGATGCGCCCGCTGCGCGTGGTCGCGAGCGGCGGTCCGGAAGCCGCTCGGGCAGCGTACGGGCCGGGGCCGACCATGCCCGCCATCGTGACGGTGCCGGCAAGCAGGCGCAGGAAATCGCGGCGCGGGGAGGGAGAAGGCGGTTGCAGCGGCACGGAACACCTGTGATGACACCGGTTTCCAAAGGCTAGCAAAGGCGGCCCTGCCAGGAACGCCGCACTGCGTCAGACCGCCATGCCCGCCGCGTGACCCGAAGCCCAGGCCCACTGGAAGTTGTAGCCGCCCAGCCAGCCGGTGACGTCGAGGACTTCGCCGACGAAGAACAGGCCGGGCACGTGCCTGGACATCATCGTGCTGCTGGATACGCCGTCGGTGTCCACGCCTCCGAGCGTCACCTCCGCCGTCCGGTAGCCTTCGGTGCCGCTGGCGACCAGGGGCCAGTCGGCCAGCAACGCGGCGGCCTCCTTCAGCTGCGGCGCATTGAACTGCTTCATCGGCCGGTTGGGCAGCCAGACCTCGCACAGGCGCTGGGCGAAACGGCGCGGCAGCGCGTCGGACAGGACCGTCTTCATTTCGGCGTCGGGTCGCTGCCTCTGCTGGGCTTCCAGCCAGTCCAGCGCGTCACGGTCGGGCAGCAGGTCCAGTCGCAGGTCGTCGCCCGGCTGCCAATACGACGAGATCTGCAGGATCGACGGCCCGCTCACGCCGCGATGGGTCAGCAGCATGAAGTTGCGGAAGCGCACGTTGCCGCAGCGCGCTTCCACCGGGAACGACACGCCGCTCAGGTCGGCCAGCCGTTCCTGGTGCTTGCCGCTCAAGGTCAGGGGCACCAGACCGGCGCGGGTCGGCAGCATGTCGTGGCCGAACTGGCGCGCCAGTTCGTAGCCGAAGCCGGTGGCGCCCATGCTGGGGATCGACAGGCCGCCGGTGGCGACCACCAGCGAGGGCGCCGCGAAGCGGCCAAGGCTGGTGTCCAGCCGGAACACGCCGTCGGCCTGTTCGACCTGGTGGACGCTGCAGCCGGTCTCGATGCGCACGCCGGCGGCTAGGCATTCGTCAACCAGCATCTTCACGATCAGCTTGGACGAGACATCGCAGAACAGCTGGCCCAGTTCCTTCTCGTGGTAGGCGATGCGGTGGCGCTCGACCATGTCGATGAAGTCGCCGGGCGTGTAGCGCGCCAGCGCCGATTTGCAGAAATGCGGATTGGCCGACAGGAAGTTGGCCGGCGTGGTGCCGGTGTTGGTGAAGTTGCAGCGTCCGCCGCCCGACATCAGGATCTTCTTGCCGACCTTGTTGGCGTGCTCGACGACCAGCACGCTCAGGCCACGCTGACCGGCCGTGAGCGCGGTCATGAGACCCGCCGCGCCGCCGCCGATCACCAGGACGTCGTGGGTGGGGGCCATGCGCTCAGGCGGCCCGTGCGAGCCCTGTCTGGCGGATCGCGGGAATGACGCTGACGACGCGGTCGTCGGTCATCCACTGCATCTCGCCGTCCTGGACCATCACGTTGAAGCGCATGCTGCGGACCATCAGCGCCGTCAGGGCGTCGACCGCCTCGGGTGCGATGTCGAGCACGGTCAGGTTGCGATGGCGCGCCAGCAGCGCCGCGTTCCTGTCCCACCAGAGATCGGCCGCGCGGCCGCCGTAGTTGACCACCACGACCTCGCGGGCGCGCCCGCAGGCCTTGCGGACCCGCGATTCGTCCGGCTGGCCCAGGTCGATCCACTGTTCGATCAGGCCGGTGTAGTCCTTGCGCCAGAGGTCGGGTTCTTCCTCATTGCTCAGGCCCTTGCCGAACTCCAGCCGGTCCTCGGCCATCAGCGCAAAGGCGAGCAGGCGCACCATCAGCCGCTCATCGGTCTCGGAGGGATGCTGGGCCAGCGTCAGGCCGTGGCTGCCGTAGTAGTGGCGGTCCATGTCGCTGATCTGCAGTTCGGCTTTGACGACAGTGGACTTGAGGGCCATGGCGGGGGTTCTGCGAAAGGGGCGCCATCATACGCCGGGAGCGCTGGCCGGCCGGTCGCAGGCGGTTTTGCCGCAGGCCGGGGAGACCCCTGTTCAGCTCCCAGGAGGCCGGGATTCGCTTTTACGCGAAAACCCCGGTAGAGTGCGCCCCACTGTGCTTGCCAGGGTCACCGTGAATCGTGAGCCTGATGCGGTAGATACATCTGCTACATCTTCCCGCTTTACCAACGCCTGCAAACCCAGTCCCGATCCGGTCCATGCCGGAATCGTGGTCCTTTCATCCATGTTTCAGGAGTTAGTAAAGATGTCTGATCGTCAGACCGGTACCGTCAAGTGGTTCAACGACGCCAAGGGCTTCGGCTTCATCACCCCGCAGAGCGGCCCCGACCTGTTCGTGCACTTCCGCTCGATCCAGGGCAATGGCTTCAAGTCGCTGAAGGAAGGCCAGGCGGTCTCCTTCGTCGCCGTGCAGGGCCAGAAGGGCATGCAGGCCGACCAGGTGCAGGCGCTGTAATCCAGCCCTGAACCCTTGGTTCAAGAAAACGCCGGTGCGCAAGCGCCGGCGTTTTTGTTTGTGGGCTTCTTTCTGCCTGTCGTGGGAGCGACGTAAGTCGCGATCACCGGCGCCGGAAGCCTGATTGGCGCTTCATCGCGACTCACGTCGCTCCCACGCACACGAGGGCGTGGATGTCACAGCTTCCGCACCCGGAAGCTGCGCCCCTTGATCCTGCCGGCGTTGAGTCGCGCCAGTGCCGCGCCGGCCTTGTCGCGCGCGACGGCCAGGTAGGTCCGCGTGGCGAAGACGTTGATCTTGCCGATCGCGGAAGCGGACAGGCCGGCCTCGCCGGTCAGGGCGCCAAGCACGTCGCCGGGGCGCAGCTTGTCGGTCTTGCCCGCGTCGATGCGCAGCGTGGTCATGGTGGCCGGTGGCGCGGTGTTGGCCTTGGGCGCTGCCGGGACGTTGCGGTCCCACAGCAGCGGCGCGCCCAGGCGTTCCTCGATCACCGCGGCCCGCGGCAGCTCGCGCGGCGTGCACAGGCTGATCGCCATGCCTTCGCGACCCGCACGGCCGGTGCGGCCGATCCGGTGCACGTAGGTGTCGGCGTCGCTGGGCATGTCGTAGTTGACGACCAGCGCCAGGTCCTCGATGTCCAGTCCGCGCGCCGCAACATCGCTGGCCACCAGCACGTTGCAGCTGCGGTTGGCGAAACGCACCAGCACCTCGTCGCGGTCCCGCTGCTCCATGTCGCCGTGCAGGGCGAGCGCGGAGAAGCCGAAGTGCTGCAACGAGCCGGCCACTTCGTCCACGTCCTTGCGCATGTTGCAGAACACCACGCACGACTCCACGCCGCGCTGGGCCAGCAGGCCCGCCAGCGCCGTCTGCTTGCGCTCTGGCTCGACGCGCACGAAGCGCTGCTCGATGACGGCCTGTTCCTGCGGCGCGTCCACCGTGACCTCTAGCGGGTCGCGCAGGGTATTGCGGGCGATGTCGCGGATGGCGTCGGTGAAGGTGGCCGAGAACAGCAGGCTCTGGCGGTCCTTCGGCGTCTTGACGGTGATCTCGCGGATCGGCTCCTCGAAGCCCATGTCCAACATGCGGTCGGCCTCGTCCAGCACCAGCGTGCGCACGCCACCCAGGTGCAGCACCTTCTTGCGCAACAGTTCCTGGATGCGGCCCGGCGTGCCGACCACCACGTGCGGATCGTGCGCTTCCAGTGAGCGGATCTGCGGCTCCAGCGGCAGGCCGCCGCACAGCGTCAGGACCTTGAGGTTGGGCAGGCCCACCGCCAGCCTGCGCAGCTGCTGCGCCACCTGGTCGGCCAGTTCGCGCGTGGGGCACAGCACCAGCGCCTGGGTGCGCACGGTCGCCACGTCCAGCCGATGCAGCAGGCCCAGGCCGAACGCGGCGGTCTTGCCGCTGCCGGTCGGTGCCTGCGCAATGACGTCGCGGCCGTCGAGGATGGCGGGCAGACTCTGCGCCTGGATGGGGGTCGGTTGCGTGTAGCCGAGCGCGTCGACGCCCTGCTGCAGGCCGGGCGCCAGCGGGAGATGTTTGAAATCGAGCATGCGGCATTTTCGCAGATCGGCGCGACCGCCGCCCGTCGCCTTACTGCAGGTCGGGGAACTCCTCGTCCGGCAGGGCGATAAAGGCCCAGAACGGCACCTCGTCCGCCGCCCATGCCTGCGAGGCTTCGTCCAGGATGTCGAGCAGGGTGTCGAAGTCGGTCTCGTTGCGCTCGCGCAGCGCATGGGCTTCCTCGAACAGCAGCACGTAGCCCGGCGCGGGCAGCCAGGACAGATCGCGCAGGCTGTCCGACAAGGCGTCCCAGTTGCGCCCGGAGGTGTCCGGGAAGTCCAGCACCGTGGCGATGCGCAGCAGCAGGGCCGCCTTGCCGTCGCAGCCGGACAGGTCGATGCGCCGTGCCAGCAGGCCGGCATCGCGGCCGACGGCCGCCAGCGGGCCCAGGTCGTCCTCGGTGACGAAGAACACGCCCGCGCGTGCGGGGTCGGCTAGGCCGGGGTCGAAGCCGGAATCGCTCATGGCGTGGTGTCCTGGCTCATTTCGAACCGGCGGAAGCTCTCGTAGTGGTCGTCGGTGTAGTAGTACTCGCGCGGCGGATCGCCGCCGGTGACGATGCGGCGCGCGCCGCGATGCGCCAGTCCGGGCGTGTCCACCGTGTACTCGCGGTAGTAGCCGCGACCCTGACGAGGCAGGCGACCCTCGCGGTTCTGGAAGACGGCGCCGTCCTGCCGGTGCGGGAACGGGCCGCCGCGCGCGATGAGCGCCAGCGTCGCACGCGCTTCGGGCGGGAGGAAGGCGGGCAGGGCGCGGGGGGCGGGTGCGCTTGTAGGCGGCGTGGGCACGTCCCCGGCAAGACCGCCGGGACGTGTGTCCTCGACCGGCGGCAGCGAGAGTGTTTCCTTGATGCGCTGCGGATCACCGCCTTCGTGCGTGGCGACGGTCTCCGTCGTATCGGGCGCATCATCGCGCTGCGACCACCACCAGGCGCCGGCACCGACCAACAGCAGCGCCACGAAGGCGATCAGGGGGAGACGCAGGCCAGCGGACTGGCGGCGGCGGGAACGTCGGCTCATGCAGCCCTCATTCGGTCAGGAAGCGGCCGCAGCCACGGTAGGTCCGGCCACCCACGGTCAGGGTCGCCGACGCCGGGTAGCGGATGTCGCTCATGCCGTCGTTGCAGGCTTCCCGCTTGGTGGTCAGCGAAACGGCGAGGCCTTCGGCGGTGCTGCCGACGTAACCTTCTTCGGTCCTGCTCGCCTGTGCCACTTCGATCCTGCGTTCGCCATAGTCCAACTCGGCCAGCAGGCGCGGCGTTGGGCCGCCCCCGATCTCCACGGTCCAGCCGGGCTCGGTACCCAGGCCTCGGAACACGCTGCCACGTGCCCTGGCTGCATCCCAAGGGGAGCCCTGGCTTGCCTGACGGCAGGTGACGGCGGCTCGGCCGGCGAGGGTCAGCGTCGCTTCGTCCCCTTTGCTCCAGAACGCGTTGCCGGCGGCGTCGGCATAGCGTGCGCCCGAGGCGGCAGGTGCTTGCGCCAGGTGCAGGGTATTGCCGTCGATCTCCAGCATCATGCCGCGTGCCGGCGTATCGAAGCGTGCGCCGACGCGCTGATCCCCGCATTGCCACGGGGTCGACGTGGCAGCGGCCGGTTTACCGGTGACACGGATCATGCGGAATTCGACGGGGGCATCCGCACCGGGTGTCACGGGCACCTGCGTATCGGTGGCGAACCACAGCCGCCCCTGCGCGTCGCGCACACCGGCGTGCAGTCCGTACATGCCGTTCGGTCGCAATTTCGACGGATCGTAGGGCAGGGCGAAGGCGAAAGGAGGCCCCTTGAGATCGCGGAAGTCGGCACTGGCGATCACGGCGGCAGGCGTGTCGGCCAACTGCAGGTCCACCAGTTGTACGCTCAGGACCGCGCCAGGCGGGGGCGCGATGCGCTCGAGATAGGAAGCACGGCCCTGGATCTGCGCGGCCGGTCGCGGCGTCGATGTTCCGTCGGCAGGCGGTGGCGCGGTGACCGGCGATTGGCATGCCGCCAGCCCGAGCAGGCAGGCCGAGGTCAGCAGGGGACGTAGCATCGCGCAGGCTCCTGGCGGGCGGTGAAGGCGGCCAGCTTAACGGCGTTTCCTGTAATGAAGCGTCAACACGCGCCTGGCGGTGAGTCGATCGCGCGTGCCGGGTTGACCAGGCCGCATGGACTGCGCACCCTGCATGCGACTTCGACGGAGCATGGGACATGGCGGAGACGCTGACGGTCATCGGCAACTACCTCTCGCCGTACGTACGCAAGGTGCTGGTCTGCCTTGAGTTGAAGGGCATTCCCTACCGCGTCGATCCCATCGCGCCGTTCGTGGGCAACGAGGACTTCAGCAGGCTCAGTCCGCTCCGCCGCATCCCGGTGCTGATCGAGGGCGACCTGGTGCTCAACGACTCCACCGTCATCTGCGAATACCTGCAGGACCGCTTCCCTGCGCCATCGCTGTACCCCGCGGATCCGGTGGACCGCGCGAAGGCACGCTGGCTGGAGGAGTACGCGGATTCCTATCTCGGCGACGTGGTGATCTGGCGGATGTTCTTCCAGAAAGGCGTGCGCCGTTTCCTGTTCAACCAAGGCACGGACGAAGAAGTGGTGCGCAGGGCGCGCGAGGAGGAGCTGCCGCTCGCGCTGGACTATCTGGAACCGCGATTGCCCGGGGACGGCTGGATCTTCGGCGAGCTGTCCATCGCCGACATCAGTATCGCCAGCTTCTTCCGTAACGCGGCGTTCGTGAGGTACCAGGTCGATCCGCTGCGGTGGCCGCGGACGGCCGCCTTCGTGGCGCGTGCGCTGGCGCTGCCGGCCTTCGCCAGGCTGGCGACATTCGAGGACCGCACGTTGCGCACGCCGCTGCCGGAACAGCGTGCCGTGCTTGCGCAGATGGGGGCGCCGCTGACCGAAACGACGTACGGCGATGCGGCGCCGCGCTACGGGGTGATGCGGTTGGGGTGAAGCCCGTCCCTGCCGTTCTGCAAGAAGCAGGTCGGCCTTTACGGCGCAGCATCCACTCGCAGCACCGGGTACAGCTGGTAGCGCTCGTCCCACGAGGGATGGCGGCGGTAGAAGAACTCCAGGCGTGCGGCAGGACTCTGCGCGAACGCCGTGTCTTCGCGCAGCCGGCGCTCGAACTCGGCTTTCACCGCAGGGTCGCGCAGCATCTCGCGTGCGACGGCTTCAGCCACGTAGTCCTCCGTGTACTCCTTGCGTTCGAAGGCATTGTTGAACCGCCCCCACGCGAGCAGCGAGTCCGGCGCCTTGGGCTCCAGCAGGGCCATCACCAGGCGCGCCCTGGGCTGGGCGATGGGGACGAACAGTGCGCCCGCGGGCGTGGCGTGGGATTCGCGCGTCCAGTCGCCCTCGACCGTGAGGCGCTGGTGGGTTTCCACCGACGCGCTCCCGAAGCTGCTTTTCGTCGCACGGAACACCTGTGCGTCGCCTTGCCAGGCTTTGCCCAGCAGGCGGTACTCCACGCCATGCGTCTTCAGCACGGCCGCCACCCATGCCGCTTCAGCGGCAGGCACCAGGTAGCCCGCGCCGGGCGCTTCGACCACGATGCCCGGACGGATATCGTCCTTCAGCGGCACCCTCCATACCTGCGGCGTGGTCTCGTCGTAACGCGTCATCAGGGCGCCGGACACGTCCGACGTCGTGCGCGTGTAGGCGTAGCCACGGAACTCCACGGTGCGCGCGGCAGGTGCCGCGACGTAGGTCAGCGGTTCCTGCCGGCCACCCAGGCTGGCCGCGGCGATATCCGCCTGCTTCGCCGTGGTCAACCATGACGCCCCATCGCGGGCGACGTGCTCCAGCACGGACACCACCGTGTTGCGGGTGATGCGCACGCGCACCGGATACTCCTTCCAGGAGTGGGTTTCCACCAGCATCGCGATGCGGTTGCGCAGCAGGAAGTAGCCATGCGAGAAGCGCGGTGGCGGCACACCGTCCTCGAAGCCCGAGGAGGGATCGTCCTGCATCACGAAGGAGGGGTAGTAGGGCAGGGGCAGAGATCCCTGTTTCGCCAGATCGTCGATGACGCCCGTGCGCAATGCCAGGCCGGCCGTGCGTAGCCCCGCATCGCCGGCATGCACGGGCTCGACCTGGATCGAGATGTCGTGTTCGAACTGCGCGCCGTTGGTGGCGTGAAGGTCCACGGTCACCAGCGGGTCCCAGCGCTGCACCAGCTGCAGCATCGCCTGCATCTCGGGCGTGTCGGCCTTCAGGTAGTCGCGGTTGAGGTTGTAGTTCTGCGCGGTGGTGCGCCACCCCATTTCCTTCGGCCCGCGCTGATTGGGACGGTTCCAGGCGCCGAACCGCTCGTGGCCGTCCACGTTGAAGACGGGTACGAACACCCAGACCAGCTTGTCCAGTGCACCGTTGGCCGCCCGGCCCTCCAGTACCTCGCGCAGCGCGAGGAAGCCGGCATCCTTTCCGTCGATCTCGCCGGCGTGGATGCCGCCCTGGATCAACACCACCGGCAGGCCGCGCCGCTGCGCCTGCTCCGGTGTCAAGGCGCCGCTGGTGGAGGCGACCAGGGCCTTCATCGGGCGGCCTTCAGGCGTGGTCCCGAACGTGGTGCAGCGCACGGCTTTCGGATACTGGCGTGCGAAGGCGTCGCACAGCGCGGTGACTTCCTCGTAGCGTCCGGTCTCGCTGAACCCGGATCGTTCGGCCACGGTGGTCAATGCAGACTGGGCATTCGCCGCCAATGCCAGGGCCAGCAGGAGGGAGGCGCAGAGCGGACGCAGCATGGGGAATTCCTGAACAGGGCAGGGGCGCATGATGCCCGGCAATCGCGGTCAGTCCCAGTCCCCGTTCGCCAGCGCGAGCAGTTCCGGCGGTTCGACCCTGCGCGGGCGGATACGGTAACCTTCCGGGACTTTTTCGCCGGAAGATCGGATGAGCACGACCGCAGAAGCCAGCCAGGGCCGCATGCCCCGCCAGATCCCCTACATCATCGGCAATGAGGCCTGCGAGCGGTTCAGCTTCTACGGGATGCGCAACATCCTGGTGCCGTTCCTGATCAGTTCGGTGCTGCTGGCGTATCTGCCGGACCAGGCCGCGCGCGAGGGTGCCGCCAAGGATCTTTTCCACAGCTTCGTCATCGGCGTGTACTTCTTCCCATTGCTGGGCGGTTGGCTGTCGGACCGCTATTTCGGCAAGTACAACACCGTCCTGTGGTTCTCGCTGATCTACTGCGCCGGCCACGCGTGTCTGGCGCTGTTCGAGAGCAACGCGACAGGGTTCTACACGGGCCTGTTCCTGATCGCGCTGGGCTCGGGTGGCATCAAGCCGCTGGTGGTGACGTTCTGTGGCGACCAGTTCGACCAGAGCAACAAGAACAAGGCGAAGGTGGTCTTCGATGCCTTCTACTGGATCATCAACTTCGGGTCGTTCTTCGCGTCGCTGCTGATGCCGCTGGTGCTGCGCAGCTGGGGTCCGGCATGGGCGTTCGGTATCCCGGGCATCCTGATGTTCATCGCCACGATGATCTTCTGGATGGGGCGCCACAAGTACGTCAACGTACCGCCGTCGCGCGGCAACGACCCGGACGCTTTTCTCAACATCGTGCGAAGTGCGCTGCTGGGCAAGGGTTTCGGGCCTGGCACGCTGGTCGCTGCCGTGGGCATGGTGGGTGCGGCGGCGATGCTGCTGCTGTGGGCGCTCAAGTTCGTGGGGGTGACGATCTGGCCGGAAGCGTGGGGCTTCGTCATCACCGCGTGCCTTGCGCTGGGCGCGATCATCGCCGGCGTCGGCTTCGGCGCCTCGCTGCAACTGGAACGCGCGCGTGGCCTGCATCCGGATGCCGCCATCGAAGGCGTGCGTTCGGTGCTGCGCATCCTGATCGTGTTCGCGCTGGTCACGCCGTTCTGGTCGCTGTTCGACCAGAAGGCGTCCACGTGGGTGATCCAGGGCAAGGCGATGGTGATCCCCCACGATCTGTGGTGGTGGCCCAGCTGGCTGGTGAAGGACGCCACCCAGATGCAGGCGTTGAATCCGCTGATGGTCATGTTGCTGATTCCCTTCAACAACCTGGTGCTGTACCCGGCGCTGCGCAGGATGGGCTTCAACGTCACCGCGCTGCGCCGGATGGGCTGGGGCATCGCCATCTCCGCGCTCTCCTGGATTGTGGCCGGCGTGCTGCAGCTGCAGATGGACGAAGGTCAGCAGGTGTCGCTGGCCTGGCAGACGCTGCCCTATCTGCTGCTGACCTTCGGTGAGGTGCTGGTGTCGGCGACGGCGCTGGAGTTCGCCTACAGTCAGGCGCCGATGGCGATGAAGGGCGTGATCATGGCCTTCTGGTACCTGACCAGCACCTTCGGTGGCCTGTGGGTGCTGCTGACGAATGCCAGCGTCCGTGATCCGGCCGTGATCGGCTGGATCCAGGCGCAGGGATGGACGGAGAACGCGTTCCTGATGTTCTTCTTCGCCGGCTTCGCCTTCGTCGCGGCGCTGGCGTTCGCGCTGTACGCCAGGACCTACCCGATGCAGGACAACTACCGCACCGCGGCCTGAGGAACACGCATGAGCGCGCCCATCACCCTGCTGCTGATCGCGGCCACCTGCGTGGTCAGCCTGGTCGCCTTCCGCACGCCATCGCTGCTGATGCGGCTGATCCTGTGGCCACCGGCGATCGACCGCCACCGCCAGTACGACCGGCTGGTGACGTACGGCTTCATCCACGCCGATTTCTGGCACCTGTTCTTCAACATGTTCACGCTGTTCTTCTTCGGCCGCCAGATCGAGGGCTGGATGGCGGCGCAGAAAGGGCCGTGGGTGTTCCCGCTGTTCTATTTCTCGGCGCTGGTGGTGTCCATCCTGCCCACCTACCTGAAGCACCAGAAGGATCCCAACTACCGCAGCCTGGGCGCGTCCGGTGCCGTGTCCGCGGTGCTGTTCGCCTTCATCCTGCTCGCGCCCTGGGCCAGGATCGGCGTGTTCTTCATCCCGATGCCGGCCATCGTCTTCGCCGTGCTGTACATCGCCTACAGCATCTGGATGGACAAGCGTGGCGGAGACAACATCAACCATGGCGCGCACCTGGCCGGCGCGGCTTACGGCGTGCTGTTCCTGGTGGTGATGGATGCCGGCGTGATCGGCCACTTCCTGGAAGAACTGTCGCACCCCTCGTTCGGTTAAGCGGTCCTTGTGGTTTCGCTCACCTGCGCTGAAGGTGAGCCGTGCTATCCCGACGCCATGTCCCGTCCGAGGAGCAGCGCATGGCAACGGCACGCAAGGCGGTCCGCAGTCCCCAGGGCAAGAAGGCCGCCCGCAAGGCGGTGAAGAAGACCACGAAGAACGCCGTCCGCAAGACGGCGGCGACGACCTCCAAGGGCACGCCGAAGGCGGCCGGTACCGCGGCCAGGAAAGCCGTGAAGAAGGCGACGGCCGGCAAGGTCGCGAAGAAGACAGTCACGAAGAAGACGGCCACGAAGAAGACGGCTGCGAGGAAGACCGCCGCACGGCGAGGCGATGCGCTGAAAGCCACGGGCACCCGGGTCGCCGGCAAGACTGCCCGCAAGGCGGCGAAGAAGGCGACAGGCAGCGCCTCCCGGGCGCCGGTCGCGAAAGCGAAGAAGAAAACGGCGAGCAAAGCCTCGTCCCCGGCCCGCAAGACCGCAGCGCGCAAGCGCGCAACGAAGAAGATCACGCCTGCGCGGGCGCTGGCGAATGCGCGCGCGTTGCTGGAACAGAAGCAGGAGCACGACCGGCAGCCCGCCCCCTGGCAGCAACTCGACGAACACGATCATGGGGCTGTGCAGGGCGCTGGCTTCGCATCACCGGAAGCGGCAGGCAAGGCATTGGAACTGCACGCGGCCGAGAGCCGGATGAAGGCCATCCAAGGCAGCCTGGGAACGCAGGACCGGCGGAACCAGGGCAAGCGCGATCATCGGGGCGAATGAGAGGCGTACCCTGGAGGGCGCCCATGGACCCTCCGGCGTGGCCAGGGAGGGACGGGACTCCGGCGCGGCAGTCGCGCCCGAAGGCGGACCCCTGCGCCGCGCCGGAGCACCCGATTGAAAGAAGCCTCTTGCGGTTAATCCATCAGCGAGTGCACGGCGTGCACGCTGCCGACTTCGGCGCTGGAGTAGGTGGACATCAGGCGCTCGTATACGGCGTTGTTCAGGCGCTCGAACTCCCAGTCGCTGGTATGGCCCGTGACGGTGAGCTGGTACAGGCCTTCCAGCAGGGTGAAATCGCTGGCGCTGGCGACGTCGGGCAGTGCTTCGATCAGGCTCATGGTGGAACTCCCAAGTGAAGTCTATGAGCCTGCAGACGCAGCAATCGTGCCAACCTGTATTTCGCGAAACCCATCACGTTTCAGGTCCGCGAAGAATCCCTTCACAAGCATGAATGTGACGCTCAGCGTCAGTTTTGCCCGGTCCACCCTGGGCATTGGGTCACAATGCCCATGAGCCCCCTGCCACGGAGATCCCATGACCCACGACGCGCTCACCCCGGATGTGCATCACGACCCTGACGCCCGCCGCCTGCACACCCGGGTGGAAGGGCATGAGGCCGAACTGCGGTATTCGCTGCGCGGCGGCCGGATGGTCATCGACCACACCGGTGTGCCCGATGCGATCGGCGGCCGGGGCATCGCCGGCATTCTGGTGAAGGCCGCGCTGGACCTGGCGCGTGCGCGGGGCTGGCGGGTGGTGCCGGCGTGCTCGTACTCCGCCGCCTACGTCCAGCGGCATCCGGAGTACGCCGATCTGATCGAGGGCTGATCCCGCTGGAGGACGCCGGTGGCGCGCCCTAGAATGACGGCCATCACACGCGGAAGGAGCCCTAAGTGTCCCCCAGCAAGTCCCCCCCCATCCTGCGGACCGCCTGCCTGGCCCTGCTGGTCGCCAACGCGCTGGCGGCATGCAAGCGCGAATCCGCCCCCGGCGCGCCGCCGGCGCAGGCCCCCGCCGCATCGTCACCCGCGGCCGATGCGCCGGCCGCTCCGGTAGCCCTGAAGGACGTCATCGAAACGACCGACCGCTACGTCGTGGGCATCAGTTTTCCGGCTTCGGCCAATCGCTACCCCGGCCTGGCGAAGGCGCTGTCCGACTACGCCGCCGCCGAGCGGGCCGAGTTGATGCAGGCGGTCGAAGCCTTCGGCAACGACAAGCCCAGCGCACCGTACGAGCTGTCGCTGGCCTTCGAGCAGGTGGTGGATACGCCGCAGATCGTCGCGATCGCCGCCGATGGCAGCCGCTACACCGGGGGCGCGCATGGCCAACCGCTGATCGCAAGGTTCGTGTGGCTGCCGCAGCAGGACGCACGCCTGACGTCGGCTGCGCTGGTGCCCGACGCCAAGGGGTGGCAGGCCATCAGCGATTACGTGCGCGAGCAGCTGCATACGGCCGTGGTGACGCGGGCGGACGAGGACGAACTGCCCGCGGCCGATCGGGCGGCGCTGATCAAGAGCACGTTCCGGATGATCGACGAGGGCACCACGCCGGAAGCGGGCAACTTCAGCGAGTTCGTGCCCGTGCTGGACACGGCAGGCCGCATCAGCGCGCTGCGCTTCGTGTTCCCGCCTTACCAGGTGGGCCCTTACGCGGATGGCACGCAGACCGTCGACGTGCCAGCGGCCATCCTGTTGCCCCACATCGCGCCGGAGTACGCGGGGCTGTTCGCCCGCTGAGTCCGCCATGCCGCACGTCCGCTTCGAGCACAGGATGCGATCCCTGTTGGCCGAGGCGGATGTGCGGATCGGTGGCGACCGGCCGTGGGACTTCCAGGTCCGCGATCCTCGCGTGTACGCACGCGTGCTCGGTCAAGGCTCGCTGGGTCTGGGCGAGAGCTACATGGACGGATGGTGGGACGCCGAGGCGCTGGACGGCCTGCTGACCCGCCTGCTCGATGCGCGCCTGGACGAGCGGGTGCATGGGGCCGGCGAACTGTTCGATGCGCTCCGCGCCCGCCTGACCAACCTGCAGTCGCGCCGTCGCAGTGGCGAGGTGGGGCGGCGCCATTACGACCTGGGCAACGACCTGTATGCGGCCATGCTGGGTCGCCGTCTGGTGTACAGCTGCGCCTATTGGCGGAAAGCGCAGGATCTGGATGCCGCACAGGAAGCCAAGCTGGACCTGGTGTGCAGGAAGCTGCGGCTGGCCCCGGGCATGCGGGTGGTCGACGTGGGATGCGGCTGGGGCGAAGCGCTGAAGTTCGCCGCCGAACGCTACGGGATCAGTGGGGTCGGTGTGACCATCTCGGTCGAGCAGGCCGAGTACGCGCGCCGCCTGTGCGCCGGGCTGCCCATTGAGATCCGCCTGCAGGACTACCGCGACCTGGACGAGCGGTTCGACGCCGCGTTCTCGCTGGGCATGTTCGAACACGTGGGGGTGAAGAACTACGCGACCTTCTTCGATGTAGTCCGCCGCTGCCTGCCGGCCGATGGCCTGTTCCTGCTGCACACCATCGGCACGAACCGCTCGGTGCAGCGGACCGATCCCTGGATCGCGCGCTACATCTTCCCCAACTCGATGTTGCCGTCTGCGGCGCAGATCACCCATGCGCTGGAAGGGCGGTTCGTGCTGGAGGATTGGCACGGTTTCGGTGCCGACTACGACCGCACGCTGCAGGCCTGGCGCCACAACGTCGAGGCCGCCTGGGATCGGCTGGATGCGCGCTACGACGCGCGCTTCCGCCGCATGTGGCGGTTCTATCTGGGCGCATCGATGGCCACGTTCCGCAGCCGTCGTTCGCAGCTGTGGCAACTGGTGCTGTCGCCGCGCGGCGTGCGGGGCGGCTACGTTGCGCCGCGCTGAAGATGGGCCGGAAATGGAAAGAGCAGGCCAGGGCCTGCTCTTCGTGCGTGCTGCGCGGCCTTCCTGTCAGGCTGCGGGCGGCGAGGGCAGTTCGCGGGCGTTGAAGATGCGTTCGATCACTTCGGCCAGCTCGTCTTCCGAGAACGGCTTGGTCAGGTAGGCCTTGGCGCCCTGGCGCAGGCCCCACATGCGGTCGGTGTCCTGGTCCTTGGTGGTCACCAGGATCACCGGGATGTGCTTGGTGGTGGCCTCGCGGCTCAAGGTGCGGGTGGCCTGGAAGCCGTTGAGGTTGGGCATCACCACGTCCATCAGGACCATGTCCGGCAGCTCGCGCTTGGCGACTTCCACGCCCGCGGCGCCGTCCTCGGCGGTGATGGATTCATGCCCCAGTTTCTCGACGATGCGCTGGATGCCCAGCAACTGCGAGGGTGAATCGTCGACGATCAGAATCTTTGCCATGGAGTTCCCCAGTTGTCCCCGGCGTCGATTGTAGAACGTGTTCGGGACAAGACAAATGGCAAAGGCGGTCAGGCGGTGACGCCCGTCGTGCCGCGACTGCCGTTCATCCCATTCGCACGAGCGTGCGACCGAAGGAGCCGCCGGCCAGCATGGTCCCGAACACCTCCGGCAGGCCCTCCAGCGTGGTTTCCCGGGTGCAGATGGTGTCCAGGTGCGCGGGCTTCCAGTCGCTGGCCAGCCGTTGCCACACCGCGTCGCGGATGTCGCGGGCGGTGCCGGCCGACGCCACGCCCAGCAGGGAGACGCCGCGGATGATGAAGGGCATCACCGTGGTCGCCAGGTCGGCGCTGGCGGCCAGTCCGGCGGTGGCCACGTTGCCGTAGGGCACGGTCTGCGCCAGCAGGCTGGCCAGCATGGGGCCGCCGACGTTGTCCAGGCCGCCGCCGAAACGGGCGGTTTCCATTGGGCGGGTGGTGGCCAGCGCGTCGCGCGGCAGGACCTTACGCGCGCCGATGGCGGTCAGATAGCCGGCATTCTCCGGTTTGCCGCTGATGGCATGCACCTCGAACCCGGCCTTGCTGAAGATGTCCACCGCCAGCGACCCCACGCCACCGGTCGCCCCGGTGACCGCCAGCGGCCCGAGGTCCGGGGTCTGCCGGTTCTCGCACATGCGGAACAGGGCCAGCGCCGCGGTGAAGCCGGCCGTGCCCAGGATCATGCTCTCACGCAGGGTGAGGCCGGAAGGGAGCGGGATGACCCACCTGGCCTCCAGCCGCGCGTACTCCGCGTACCCGCCGTCACGGGTCTCGCTGAGGCCGCAGCCCGTGACGAGCACGGCGTCGCCTTCCTTGAAGGCGGGATCGGTGGAAGCCACCACATGCCCTGCGACATCGATGCCACCCACCAGCGGGAACCGACGCAGTATCTTGCCTTCGCCCGTGCCGGCCAGCGCGTCCTTGTAGTTGACCGACGAGTAGGCGGTCTTGATGACGACTTCGCCGGGGTTCAATGCGTCCAGGGCGATGGACTCGATACCGCTGCGGTAGCCGGCGGCGTCGTTGTGGATGCGGAAGGCGGTGAAGGGGGTGGACAGGGTCATGCATGTGCTCCGTCATCCCGGCGAAAGCCGGGACCCAGTGACTTGGATTTTGCGGTCTTCACGGCACAAAAGCCAAAACATCGATGCCGACATTGGTAAGGCAGGCAGGTTCATGCGATTTCGCCATACAGATCATGCCAGTAGGGGTTCGTGTCCTCGATAAGCTCGATTTTCCAGCTTCGCTTCCACTGCTTCAGCGCCTTCTCCCGTGCGATGGCGGATTCCATCGTCTCGTGCGCCTCGTACCAGACCAACGTGTGGACGCCATAGCGGCGAGTGAAGCCGGAGACCTGATCGTTCCTGTGTTGCCAGATGCGCGCGGAAAGGCTGGAGGTGACGCCAATGTAGAGCGTTCCGTTGCGCGGGTTCTACCCCGCTAACACGGACACTTCAGTTAAGCCCCATGATGGGGCAGGAGGAGTGTCATGCAGCAGAGAAAGCGTTACAGCGAGGAGTTCAAGCGCGAGGCTGTCGGCCTAACCCGCTTGCC
>Ga0209571_1000368_pt1 | contig 56406 bp, 53 predicted proteins | sample EBPBio102011_DNA_FD_185866 | JGI IMG/M metagenome (GOLD analysis project Ga0209571, IMG submission 185866) | Wastewater treatment Type I Accumulibacter community from EBPR Bioreactor in Madison, WI, USA - Reactor 1_1/10/2011_ DNA (SPAdes)... | ecosystem: Engineered > Bioreactor > EBPR >... | reverse complement strand
CCACACCGGTCGGTGGTGGCCCACAGCCCCCTTGGGCAGATCCCATGGCCACCACCGGGCAGATCTCGTGACCGTCAACGGGCAGGTTTCATGTCCGGCTCTGGGCAGTTCCTACTGGCCCTTGACACAGCAGCGTCGCATCGGTGATCGACACAGCACCGAAAACACGACGGACGCCCACTCGTCGGGCGAGCAAGGAGGCCACCATGACTCTGACAATGCCGATGGATGACACGGATACGTCACCGCTTCTGACAGCGGTGACGTATCAACGTGTCTCGACCAAGGAGCAGGCGACCAAGGGGGGTCGTGACGAGGGGTTCTCCATCCCTGCCCAACGCCAGGCGAACGCGCGCAAGGCCGAAGACCTCGGCGCACGCATCGTCGCCGAGTTCGTGGATGCAGGAGAGTCCGCCCGCTCAGCTGACCGGCCAGACCTGCAACGGATGCTGGAGTACATCGCCACGCATCAAGTCACCTACTGCATCGTCCACAAGGTCGACCGTCTCGCCCGCAACCGACTGGACGATGTGGAGATTCACCGTCGTCTGGTCGAAGCCGGGGTGACCTTGGTGTCTGCGACGGAGAACATCGACGAGACGCCCTCGGGGATGTTGCTGCACGGCATCATGTCGTCCATCGCGGAGTTCTACTCCAAGAACCTCGCATCCGAGGTCAGCAAGGGCTTGAACCAAAAGTTCGAGACCGGCGGCACCCCGATGCGAGCACCGATCGGCTACCTCAACGTCCGCAAGCGCGACGAGCAAGGCCGCGAGTACCGCACCGTCGAGATCGACGCCGAGCGCGCCCCGCTGGTGCGGTGGGTGTTCGAGCAGTACGCAACCGGCGAGCACACCGTCGTCAGTCTGCTCGCCGAGACCACCGCGCGCGGACTCACCACCGTACCCACGCCGAAGCGTCCGTCCGGGCCGGTCGGCCGTTCCACGTTCTTCTCGATGCTGCGCAACCCGTACTACATCGGCATCGTGCGCTACAAGGGAGCCGAGCAGTCGGGCACTCACGAGCCACTGGTCGACGTTGAGACCTGGCAGCAAGTCCAACGGCTACTCGACTCCCGCAAGATCGCGGACGAGCGCCGCCGCACGCACGACCACTACCTGAAAGGCTCCCTGTTCTGCGGCCAGTGCGGGTCACGGATGCAACTGGACTACCCAGCCAACAAGCAAGGCGTGCGTTACGCCTACTACGTGTGCTCCGGTCGGGCCTCCAAACGGAAGAACTGCACCCGGCGGGCTGTGCCAGTCGGCATCGCCGAGCAGCTGGTCGCGGACTGCTACCGAGACATCTCGATCACCGAAGAGCAGTACGCCGCGCTCGCGGCACAGGTCGAGGCAGCGTTCGATGAACGGCTCGCCTCCCGCTCACAGGAACTGGCCGAGCTGACAGAGAACCGCAAACGACTCCAGAACGAGAGCGACAAGCTGCTCGCCGCGCACTTCGCCGACGCCATCGACCTGGAAACCCTCAAACGGCACCAAGACCGCATCCGGGCAGGGCTTGGTGACATCGACCGCCGCCTCGCCAGCGAACACGATCAGCACGAGGGTTCGCGCAAGCACCTCAGCACCGCGCTCAGCCTGCTCGTTGACTGCGCGACCCTGTACGCGCGCACCGACGATCAAGGCAAGCGACTGGCTAACCAAGCGCTCACCAACGGCATCGAGATCAGCGAAGACGAGAAGGCGACGATCAAGCTCGCTGAGCCGTTCGCCGCCCTCGCACCAACACCGGCTTCCACCGATGTCAGGTGTTCTAGTACGTCTGAAATTGTGGAGCTGAGGGGATTCGAACCCCTGACCCCCTCCATGCCATGGAGGTGCGCTACCAACTGCGCTACAGCCCCGAGTGGGACGTCCCTCGCGGGACTGCGTAACTCTAAGTGACGGCGCCGCCGGTCACCAAATCAGGGCGGCGGTGAGCCCTCGACACTGTCGACCACGCCCGCGGAGACGTTCCAGGAGAGCAGCCGCCAGCCGTGCTTGCCCTCCTCCAGCTCGGCCCAGTGGCAGTTGCCGAAGCTGCCCAGGATCCGCCACGCGACGGCCAGGTCGAGGTCGAGCAGCGCCGCCGCGACCGCCCGGGCCGCCGCGCCATGGGTGGACACGACGACGCACTCCCTCTGCTCCATGCCCGCGATCAGCTCCTCGAGGCCGGCACGCACGCGCTCCAGCACATCGCCCATCGACTCCCCGTCGATGCCGCGCTTGATGTCCTCACCGCGCAGCACGGCAGCCCGCTGCTCCGGGAAGAGCCGGGCCACCTCCTCGTTGTTCATCCCCTGCCACTGCCCCGCGTGGATCTCCCGGAAGCGCGCATCCAGGGAGACCGGTATGCCGCCCGCCTCGGCCACCATGGCGGCCGTGCGCGCCGCTCGGGTCAGGTCGGAGGAGACGATCCGGGTGGGCCGCAGCGCCATGACGGCCGGGCCGGCAGCGCGAGCCTGCGCGACGCCACGCTCCGACAAATCGGAGTCGAGCTGTCCCTGCCAGATGCCGGCGGCGTTGTGGGTGGTCTCACCGTGACGCAGGATGACGATCCGGCGACGACCAACGCCGGCAGGCGCGGCCATCCAGCGCGTGCTCACCGACCGCCCTGCTCGGTGCCGACGGCGCCGAGGTCGATCGCCGGGCAGTCCTTCCACAGCCGCTCGAGCTCGTAGAAGGAGCGCTCCTCGTCGTGCTGGACGTGGACGACGATGTCGCCGAAGTCGATGAGGACCCACCGGCCGTCGCGCTGGCCCTCGCGGCGCAGCGGCTTGGCCTTGAGGTCGCGCAGGACGTCCTCGATCTCGTCGACGAGGGCGCCGACCTGGCGCTCGGTCTCGGCCGAGACGATGACGAAGACGTCGGTGAGGGCGAGGTGCTCCGAGACGTCGATGCCGACGATCGTCGTGGCCAGCTTGTCCGCGGCGGCCGCGGCGGCGGCGCGGGCGAGCTCGAGGGAACGGTCAGTCGCGGGCACGGGGGTCCTCCTGTGCGGGGCGGGAGTAGAGCTGGTGCTTGTTGATGTACTGGACGACACCGTCCGGGACGAGGTACCAGACCGGTTCTCCGGAACGCACACGCTCCCGGCAGTCGGTCGAGGAGATCGCCATCGCCGGCACCTCCTGGAGGTGCACTCGGTCGGCGGGCAGGCCGGCCTCGGACAGTTCGTAGCCCGGCCGTGTCACGCCGATGAACTGGGCCAGGTCGAAGAGCTCGTCGGCGTCCTTCCACGACAGGATCTGGGCCAGGGCGTCGGCACCGGTGATGAAGAACAGCTCCCAGTCCGGGTAGGCGAGGTGCAGGTCGCGCAAGGTGTCGATCGTGTACGTCTTGCCGTCCCGGTCGATGTCCACCCGGCTGACGGTGAAGTGCGGGTTCGAGGCGGTCGCGACGACGGTCATGAGGTAGCGGTGCTCGGCCGGAGCGACCTCACGGCCCTCCTTCTGCCACGGCTGCCCCGTGGGGACGAAGACGACCTCGTCGAGGTCGAACAGGCTCTGCACCTCCGAGGCCGCCACGAGGTGCCCGTGGTGGATCGGGTCGAAGGTGCCGCCCATGACGCCGAGGCGGCGCCGGCGCTCAGTGATGGCGCTCGACCGCGCCGGACTCGCCGTGGCCGTGGCCCTCCGCCGGCGGAACGTGCTTCTGGTGGTTGTTGCGGAAGGTCCAGGTCACGCCCAGCAGGAGGGCGAAGAGGACGAGGGCGATCAGCCCGTAGGACAGGGGGGGCATGGGCAGGGCTTCGTGCCCACCCTCCTCGGCAACGAGGGCGACCAGGGCGTTCATCGACATGGCGTCAGCCTACCGGGCCCGGGGCCACCGTCCACGATGTGACGGCGTTGTCCACCGAATTCATCCACAGGGGTGTGGACATCACACGTTTGCGCAGGTCGTCCTGTGGACAGTCCTGTGCGGACCCGGTGGATCCGGGATGTCGCTGAGACGACACGCCAACCGGCTTGCACGGCAACGGTTTTCGCACTAGGAATAGGGGCGCAGCCCACCCCGAGAAGCCCTGTGTGAACCAAGGCCGGGGGTGGGTCAGGTCGGACGGAAAACGGGAGTGACATCCTCGCGGGCGTCCCGGTGCTTTGCCGGGGCATCCGAAGGACGCCACCGATCCTCGGGTCGGCGGCACCGCGAGCGACGTCGTGGAGCCACCCCCGCGCCCGCCGACCCGAGTCGAAGATCGACTCCTCCGGGGGTCGACGCCACCGTCGCGTGGCAATCAGAGGGGCGTGCCCCGATGACGGACCGGCTCGAGGCGCGCCGGACCCCCGGGTCCGGCCACGGAGGGCCCTCGATCTCATACATCGAGGGCCCTCCCCCATGCCCGGCCCCTACGCTTGGCCCATGCCCCACGCCCGCCACACCCCCGACCTGAGCATCGTCATCCCGATGTTCAACGAGGAGGCGGTCCTCCCGCTGCTCGTCGACCGGCTCCGTCCGGTCACCGAGGGGATGCTCACCGACGGCGTGGTCACGGCATACGAGGTTCTGGCCGTCGACGACGGGAGCACCGACGCCACCCCCGTGGTGCTGCAGCGACTGCGACGGGAGTGGCCCCAGCTGCGCGTCGTGCGCCTGCGCGCCAACGCCGGCCACCAGGCCGCGCTGACCGCCGGCCTCGACCGCGCACGGGGCGCCTACATCGCCACCCTCGACGCCGACCTGCAGGACCCGCCCGAGGCAGTCCGTCAGATGCTCGTCGCGGCCCGGGCCGAGGGCGCCGATGTCGTCTACGGCGTCCGCACCGACCGGAGCACCGACTCGCGGTTCAAGCGGTGGACGGCAGGGCTGTTCTATCGGACCCAACGGGCACTCTCCGGCGTCGAGGCACCGCTGGATGCCGGCGACTTCCGGCTCATGTCCCGCGCGACCGTGGACGCGGTGCGTGCCCTGCCCGAGCACCATCGGGTGCTCCGGTTCGTCATCCCGGCGCTCGGCTTCCCCTCCACCGAGGTCGGCTACCGGCGCGAGGAGCGGGCCGCCGGCGAGAGCAAGTACCCCCTGAGCAAGATGCTCCGGCTCTCCATCGACGCGATCACCGGCTTCTCGCTGGCCCCGCTGCGGTTCGCGACGTGGCTGGGTCTGCTCGGCGGCCTCGCAGCGCTGGGGATCCTCACGTTTGCCGTGGGCTCGCGACTCGCCGGCCACACCCTCCCGGGGTGGACCTCGACGGTGGTCGTGGTGTCAGCCGTGGGTGCCGTGCAACTGCTGGCCCTGGGCATCCTCGGGGAGTACGTCGGGCGCATGTATGCCGTGATGCAGGGCCGGCCGAGCTACTCGGTGGCGCACGACTCGCTCGAGGACGCCTCGAGCCAGGATCAGACGCGCACCTGACCGTCGCCCTCGACGACCCACTTGGTCGTCGTGAGCTCGGGCAGGGCCATCGGCCCGCGGGCGTGCAGCTTCTGGGTCGAGATGCCGATCTCGGCGCCGAAGCCGAACTCGCCCCCGTCGGTGAAGCGGGTGCTCGCGTTCACCATGACGGCCGCGGCGTCGACCTCGGCGACGAACCGTCGGGCGGCCGCCCGGTCCTCGGTGACGATCGCCTCGGTGTGGCCCGAGCCGTGGCGACGGATGTGGGCCAGCGCCCCGTCGAGGTCGTCGACGACCCGGACGTTCATCTCGAGCGCGTGCCACTCGGTGGAGAAGTCCTCGTCGGTGGCGGGGGTGAAGGGGATGTCGACAGCGCGGGCCACGACCTCGGAGCGGTCACCGAGGTGGAGCGCGACTCCGGCCTCGTGCAGGGCGGCCAGGGCCTGCGGCAGGAAGGTCCCGGCGACGTCCTCGTGGACGAGCAGGGTCTCGGCGGCGTTGCAGACACTGGGTCGGTGGGTCTTGGAGTTGACCGTGATGGCCAGCGCCCTGTGCAGGTCGGCGGCAGCGTCGACGTAGACGTGGCAGATGCCGATCCCGGTCTCGATGACCGGCACCGTCGACTCGGTGACGACGCTCTGGATGAGTCCGGCACCCCCACGAGGGATGAGCAGGTCGACCTCGCCGCGGGCGGTCATGAGGGCGCGCACGGCGCCGTGGCCACCCTCGAGGAGGGCGACCGCGTCCTCGGGGAGGCCCAGGTCCGCGAGCCCCGCACGGAGCACGTCGACCAGAGCGGCGTTGGTGCCGGCCGCCGCCGAGCCGCCGCGGAGGATGACGGCGTTGCCGGACTTCAGCCCCAGGGCGGCGGCATCGACGGTGACATTGGGCCGGGCCTCGTAGATCATGCCCACGACGCCCATGGGGACGCGGACCTGGCGGATCTGGAGGCCGTTGGCCAGAGTGGAGCCACGGACCACCTCACCGACGGGGTCGGGCAGAGCCGCCACGTCGCGCATGGCCTGGGCCACCGCCGCCACCCGGTCGGCGTCGAGGCGGAGCCGGTCGAGGAGGCCGTCGGCCATGCCCCCGTCGCGCCCCCGCTGCAGGTCCTGCGCATTCGCCGCGACGATCCGCGCGGTCGCGGCATCGAGGGCGTCGGCCAGGGAGCGCAGCGCCCGGTCCTTGTCCGCACGGTTGAGCTGGGCGAGGACCAGCGAGGCCTCGCGCGCGGCACGCGCCAGGCGCGTCACCTGCTCGCGGTCGGCAGGGTCGATCCCGGCGGTGCGTTCCGTCGTGGGGGCCTCAGGCATGCGACCAGCGTAAGGCGACGTGGACGGCATACTTGATCGGTGACCACGATCCTGTCCATCCAGTCCTCCGTCGCCTACGGCCACGTCGGGAACTCGGCGGCAGTCTTCCCCATGCAGCGCCTCGGGGTCGAGGTCTGGCCGGTCCACACCGTCCACTTCAGCAACCACACGGGCTACGGCGCGTGGCGCGGGCCGCTGCTCGCCGCCGATGACGTGCGCGAGGTGATCACCGGCATCGAGGAGCGCGAGGCGATGCCGGAGATCGACGCGGTGCTCTCGGGCTACCAGGGCGGCACCCAGATCGGTGACGTCATCCTCGACGCCGTCGCTCGGGTCAAGGCGGCCAACCCTGCGGCGATCTACGCGTGCGACCCGGTCATGGGCAACGCCAAGTCCGGATGCTTCGTCCATCCCGACATCCCGGTGCTGCTGCGTGAACGTGTGGTCCCGCAGGCCGACCTGATCACCCCGAACCAGTTCGAGCTCGGCTTCCTCACCGAGACCGAGTCGGCCGACCTCGAGTCGACGCTGGCGTCGGTGGACCGCGCGCGCGAGATGGGACCGTCGACGGTCCTCGTCACGTCCGTGCTCCAGCCGGACCGGCCCGCCGACACCATCGAGATGCTGGCGGTCCACGGTGAGGGGGCCTGGATCGTGCGCACCGAGCACCTGCCGATCAAGGTCAACGGCTCCGGGGACGTCACGGCGGCGCTCTTCACCACGCACCTGCTGCAGACCGGCGACCCGGCCGAGGCGCTCGGGCGCACGGCCTCGTCGGTCTGGGACCTGGTCAAGCGCACCCTGGACTCCGGTCGGCGCGAGCTGCAGCTCGTGCAGAGCCAGGAGGAGATCGCGCACCCGCGGATGCAGTTCGAGGTCACGCGCGTCCGCTGAGCTTCGATGTGGGTTCGTGGGGTCCTGGCCCCACGACCACCACACCGAAGGGAACGAACCGGCACCGTCACGGATCGAAGAGCCATGAACAGGCGGCGTTGGGCGTGGTGGACAGCTCTCGGGGCAGTGGCGCTGACCGTTTTCACGATCTGGGGCTGGCGCAGCTCGCGTCCCACAGCGATGGCCGCCACGATCATCGCCCCGGACCCGGGCCTGCAGCCGATCGGTCCCTATGTGCTCAGCGCGGACGGCCGCACTCTCGGCCTCATCGTCGCGCCGTCGGCCTCCGACATGCGTCCGGGCAGTGTCGCGTATGCCGCGTCCGTCCGTGAGAGTGCTGAGACCGTCACCATCTCGGTCACCGCCACACCGCGCGACACCCCGGCGAGCAGCCTGCCGATCGGCTTCGGCGCCACCCGAACCCTCGACGTCCAGCTGGCGGAGCCGCTGGGAGCGCGCGAGGTCATCGACGCGGCCACCGGCCGCCCCCTCTCCCCTGTCTCCCCCGCTCGCTGATCAGGAGTCGCGACCGAGGATCCGCACGTCCTTCTTGGCGTAGGTGAGGATCGCGTTGCCGACCGGGGTGACCTGGCTGTCGACGAGCTCGAGGCGGAAGGGCTCGGTCGCTCCGTCGAAGAGCCGCTTCCCCTGACCGGCCGCAGCAGGGTGAATGGTGAGGGTGAGCGTGTCGAGCAGGCCCGCCTCGAGGAGCTGACGGATCACCGAGATGCCGTTGACCGAGATGTCACCACCATCCCCCTCCTTGAGCCCACGGACGAAGTCGAGCAGGTCGCCCTCGATGACGGTGGAGTTCTCCCAGGCAAGGGGGCCGGTGACGGTGACCGGCGCCAGGGCGGCGCCCATCATGGCGCCCTCCTCCGCGCCGAAGGCCCCGAACTGGAAGGTGCCGGGGTTCTCGACGACGCCGTCGACCGAGCTGAACAGGTGAGCGGTGACCTTGCGCATGGGCCACCACCCTGCCCCACGGGAGCGGTCAGAGCACCGCGAGGTCGTCGCGGTGGATGACTTCCCGCTCGTAGTGGGCCCCGAGCTCGCGCGCCAGCTCCTTGGTCGAGCGACCCAGGAGGCGCGGCAGCTCGGACGAGGAGTAGTTGACCAGGCCCCGCGCGACGACGGTCCCGTCCGGGGCGCAGACGTCCACCGGGTCACGCTCGGTGAACCGCCCCTGGACGGCCGTGATCCCCGCGGGCAGCAGCGACTTGCGACGCGCCGTCACGGCCTCGACAGCGCCGGCATCGAGCACGAGGCGACCGCGCGGCGAGGTGGCATGGGCGATCCACCGCTTGCGCGAGGCCCGCGTGTCCCCCACCGGTGCGAAGAGGGTGCCGATCGGGTCGCCGACGAGCGCAGCCCGCGCGTCCGCGAGGCGCGTCAACACCGTCGGTATGCCGGCCGCCCCCGCGATGCCCGCAGCCTCCACCTTGGTGGCCATCCCGCCACTACCGACGCCCGATCCGGTGCCGCCGATCTGGACGTGGGCGAGGTCCTCCGGTCCGCGGACGAACGGGATGGGCCTGGACCCGGCCTGCGAGGGTGGGCCGTCGTAGAGGGCGTCGACATCGGAGAGCAGCACCAGGCCGTCGGCACCGACGAGGTCGGCGACGAGCGCGGCGAGCCGGTCGTTGTCGCCGAAGCGGATCTCGTGCGTGGCGACGGTGTCGTTCTCGTTGACGATCGGGACGATGCCGAGATCGAGGAGCTTCTCCAGGGTGCGCTGGGCGTTGGTGTAGTGCGTGCGGCGCGTGACGTCGTCGGCGGTGAGGAGCACCTGGCCGACGGTGAGCCCGTAGATGCCGAAGAGGTGCTGGTAGGCCGCGACCAGCGCGCCCTGCCCCACCGAGGCCGCCGCCTGCTGGGTCGCCAGGTCCCGCGGGCGGCGCTTGAGGCCGAGCGGGCCCAGCCCGGCCGCGATCGCCCCCGAGGACACGAGCACGATGTGGTGCCCGTCGAGTCGACGACGGGCGAGCAGGTCGACCAGCCGGCTGACGGCCAGCATGTCGATCGCGCCGCCGCTGCTGCTCGTGAGTGAGGACGAGCCGACCTTGACCACGACCCGCCGAGCATCGGCGAAGGTGCGGCGCAGGCGAATGACCTCGGTGTCCTGGGAGTCTCGGGACGGCATACGGGCAATGCTCCCTCAGTCGGCGTCGGGAGTGGCCCAGTGTCCGGCGCGACGCTCTGCGGCGAGCTCCTCACGGGCCGCCGTCTGGGCGTCCTTGCGTGCGTGGAACTCCTCGCGCTTCTCGCCACGGGTCTTGCGCGAGTGGTCCTCGAGGCGCAGGTCGGTGCCGCGGGGGCCGGTGAGCAGCTCGGCGCCGGCGCTCATCGTCGGCTCCCAGTCGAAGACGACGGAGTTGTCCTCGGGGCCGATGAGCACGGTCGAGCCGGGCACCGCACCGGCCTTGAAGAGGGCCTCCTCGACACCGAGCCGGTTGAGCCGGTCGGCGAGGTAGCCGACCGCCTCGTCGTTGGAGAAGTCGGTCTGGCGCACCCAGCGCGTGGGCCGGTCGCCGACGATCCGGAAGGCCTCGCCGTCGGCGGTCTGCTCGCGGCGGATCGAGAACCCGGCGTCGTCGACCGCCTTGGGGCGGATCACGACTCGTGGACGCTCGACGACCTCCCGCTCCAGGGCCTCGCGCGCCTCACGCACGTGCCGGGCCAGGGAGAAGATGAGTTCCTTGAGCCCGATGTGGGCGACGGCCGAGACGATGTGGACCTCGAGGCCCCGGGCCTCCAGGTCGGGCTTGACCATCTCGGCGAGGTCGCGGGCGTCGGGGACGTCGGCCTTGTTGAGCACGATGATGCGGGTGCGCTCGGAGAGCGGGCGCCCGCCGAGGGTGGCGTCGGGGACGTAGGCGGCGAGCTCGGCCTCGATGACGTCGAGGTCGGTCATCGGGTCACGACCGGGCTCCAGGGTCGCGCAGTCGACGACGTGGACGAGCACGGAGCACCGCTCGACGTGGCGGAGGAACTCCAGGCCCAGGCCACGGCCCTCGCTCGCGCCGGGGATGAGGCCGGGCACGTCGGCGATGGTGAAGCGCTCGGACCCGGCGGTCACGACGCCGAGGTTGGGGACGAGCGTTGTGAAGGGGTAGTCGGCGATCTTGGGCTTGGCCGCGCTCACGACCGAGACCAGGCTCGACTTGCCGGCACTCGGGAAACCCACGAGCGCGACGTCGGCGAGGGACTTGAGCTCGAGGACGATGTCCAGGCTCTCGCCGGGCTCCCCGAGAAGCGCGAATCCGGGAGCCTTGCGCCGCCTGCTCGCCAGCGCCTTGTTGCCCAGGCCCCCGCGTCCGCCCTCGGCGACGGTGAAGGTCATCCCCTCCCCGACCAGGTCGGCGAGGACCTCGCCGTCGCGGGTCTTGACCACGGTGCCCTCGGGCACGGGGAGGACCAGGTCGCCCCCGTCGCCGCCGTTGCGCTCGTCCCCGGCCCCGGGCTTGCCGTTCTCGGCCTTGCGGTGCGGGGTGTGGTGGTAGTCGATGAGGGTGGTCGTGTTGAGGTCCACGGCCAGGATCACCGAGCCACCGCGGCCGCCGTTGCCCCCGTCAGGGCCGCCGAGCGGCTTGAACTTCTCGCGCTTGACCGAGGCCACGCCGTGGCCCCCGTTGCCGGCGCTCACGTGGAGCAGGACGCGGTCGACGAAGCTCGCCATGGTCGTGCTCCTCCTGGGTCCGAGGGGGTCGGGGACATCCCCATGTATGCCGTGAGGGGCGGGCCGCTGTGGGCCCGCCCCTCACGTGTGGTTGGCGATCCGCGGAGCGAGACCCGCGGCATACGTCACTTGGCGACAGCGGTGTCCGTCTGCGACGCGACGATGTTGACGACCTTGCGGCCGCGCTTGGTGCCGAACTCGACGTTGCCCGCGACGAGCGCGAAGAGCGTGTCGTCGCCGCCACGGCCGACGCCGTCACCGGGGTGGAAGTGCGTGCCGCGCTGGCGGACGAGGATCTCGCCGGCGTTGACGAGCTGGCCGCCGAAGCGCTTGACGCCGAGCCGCTGTGCGTTGCTGTCACGACCGTTGCGGGTCGAGGATGCACCCTTCTTGTGTGCCATGTCTGTGTCTCCCTCGGTCTCAGGCGTCGATGGACGTGATCTTGACCTGGGTGAGCGGCTGGCGGTGGCCCTGGCGCTTCTTGTACCCGGTCTTGTTCTTGTACTTCATGATCGTGATCTTCGGGCCCTTGGCGGGCTTGACGACCTCGGCCTTGACGCTCACCTTGGCGAGCTTCTTGGCGTCGCTGGTGACGGTGGAGCCGTCGACCACGAGGAGCGGGGTCAGGTCGATGCTGTCGCCGACCGAGCCGACCTTGTCGATGAGGAGGACATCGCCGACGGAGACCTTCTCCTGGCGACCGCCTGCGCGAACAATCGCGTACACGGGGAACTCACTTTCGTTGTCTGGAGCGCGCTCTGGAAGACCGGCAGACAGCGACCCTGATGGCAGGACGTCGGACGGTGGGCGCACCAAGGATCTACTTTACGGCGGGGCGCCCATCCCGGCCAAATCGCGGCCGGAGCCTCAGGACTCGTCGGTCGTGCTCCGCGGCGGCCCCGCCGGTGCCACGACCCGGCCCCGTCGACGGCGCCCACGGGCGGCCGGTGGTGCGACCTCCGGGGGCTCCTCGGCCGTGAACTCCGGGCCCTCCTCGGGCTCGGCGGCCATGACCGGCGCCTCGACCTCCGGAGCCGCCGCCACCGCCTCGGCCGCACCTGCGACCTCCTGGTGGAACTCCGGCTCCTGGGCCTCGGCGGCCATGACCGGCGCCTCGACCTCCGGAGCCGCCGCCACCGCCTCGGCCGCACCTGCGACCTCCTGGTGGAACTCCGGCTCCTGGGCCTCGGCGGCCATGACCGGCTCGTCGCCCTCGAGCTCGCGCACGACGTCGAGCGGCTGCTCCTGGTCGACCGGCTCGGCGCCCTCCCCCGCGTCCTCGACCAGGCTGGACGAGGAGATCAGCGCAGCGGCATGAGCGGCGGCCGCGATCTGCGCGGCCGTCGGCCCGGACTGCTTGCGCTCGGGCTCGGGGGTTTCCGACGTCGAGGACCCCCGACGTCCGCGAGTGCGGGACCCGCTCCCCGCCCCCGGCGCCGCCGGGGGCTGGCTGCCACCGTTGCTCGGTCGGTCGATCGGCTCGCTGTGGACGATGATGCCGCGACCGCTGCAGTGCTCACAGGTCTCGGAGAAGACCTCGATCAGGCCGGAGCCGACCCGCTTGCGGGTCATCTGGACCAGACCCAGGGAGGTGACCTCGGCGACCTGGTGCTTGGTGCGGTCGCGCCCCAGGCACTCGAGCAGGCGACGCACGACCAGGTCGCGGTTGGACTCCAGCACCATGTCGATGAAGTCGATGACGATGATGCCGCCGATGTCGCGCAGCCGCAGCTGGCGCACGATCTCCTCGGCCGCCTCGATGTTGTTCTTGGTGACGGTCTCCTCGAGGTTGCCACCTGAACCGATGAACTTGCCGGTGTTGACGTCGACGACCGTCATCGCCTCGGTGCGGTCGATGACGAGAGAACCTCCCGAGGGCAGCCAGACCTTGCGGTCCATCGCCTTGGCGATCTGCTCCTGCACCCGGTGGTGGGTGAACAGGTCCTCCTCACTGGTCCAGCGGGTGAGGCGCTGGGCGAGGTCGGGGGCGACATCCTCAACGTACTCGCTCACGTCGGCCCAGGCCTTCTCCCCCGAGACGACGAGCTGGCTGAAGTCCTCGGTGAAGATGTCACGGATGACGCGGACGGTGAGGTCCGGCTCGCCGTGGACGAGCACGGGCGCGCCGCCCGATCCGGCCTTCTTGCTGCCCGCGGCCTTGGCCTTCTTCTGGATCTTCTCCCAGGCCTTGGTCAGGCGCTCGACGTCGGCCCGCAGCTCCTCCTCCGAGGCGCCCTCGGCGGCGGTGCGCACGATGACACCGGCGGAGTCCGGGACGATCTCCTTGAGGATCGACTTCAGGCGGGCCCGCTCGGTGTCCGGGAGCTTGCGGGAGATGCCGGTCATCGAGCCCTCGGGCACGTACACGAGGAAGCGACCCGGCAGGCTGATCTGCGAGGTGAGGCGGGCGCCCTTGTGGCCGATCGGGTCCTTGGTCACCTGGACGAGGACGGTGTCCCCGGAGGTGAGGGCGTTCTCGATCCGCTTGGCCTGGTTGACCTCGAGGCCGGCGGCGTCCCAGTTGACCTCACCGGCATAGAGGACGGCGTTGCGACCCTTGCCGATGTCGACGAAGGCCGCCTCCATCGAGGGCAGGACGTTCTGGACCCGACCGAGGTAGACATTGCCGACCATCGTCGTCGAGGTCTCCCGCGAGACGTAGTGCTCGACGAGCACCCCGTCCTCGAGGACACCGATCTGGGTGCGTTCACCGGTGCCCCGGACCACCATGACGCGGTCCACGCTCTCGCGCCGGGCGAGGAACTCGGCCTCGGTGATGATGGTGCGCCGACGCCCGGCCTCGCGGCCCTCGCGGCGACGCTGCTTCTTGGCCTCCAATCGGGTCGAGCCCTTGACGGCGGTCGGCTCGTCCCGGGACGCCCGCGGCTGGCGCACCCGGGTCACCGTCCCCGGCGGGTCGTCACCCTCGGCGGCGCCTCCACTACGGCGGCGACGGCGGCGGCGACGGCTGCTCTCCGAGCGGCCGGCCTCCTCACCGTCGACCGGCTCGCTGCCGTTGTCGTCCTCGGACGCGCTCTCGGCGTCACGGGCCTCGTCGTTGCTGCCGGCGTTGTCGGTGGCAGGGGTCTCGCTCTCCTCGGCGCCGGGGCGACCGCGGCGGCCGCGACCGCCACGGCGACGACGCCGACCCGCGCTCTCGAGGTCCTCGGACTCGTCGGCGCCGCCCGCGGCAGAAGCGTCGGTGTCGGCACTCGCCCCGCCCTCGCTGGCGTCACGGGCGCTGCTTCCCTGGGCCTCGTCGGCGGAGGCGACGTCTGCTCGGGTGACCTCGTCCTCGGTGACGACGGGGGCCTGGACCGGTGCGGTGGCCCGGCGCGAACGTCGGACGACCGTGGTGTCGGGCGCCTGGAACAGCAGCCCGAAGCTGGGCACGGTGGCCGCAGCGGTGTCGGCGGCCTCGTCCTCGGCGGTCCCGGCCTCAGTGGCCTCGGTCGCCTCAGCCTCGAGGGTCTCGTCCTCGACGGACGGCTCGACCTCCTCGACCTCCTCGACCTGCTGGGCCTCGGGGGCTGGCTCCGTGGCCTTGCGCGAGCGCGAGGTCGACGTCGTGGCCTTCTTGGACACCCGCTTGCGCGTCGCCTTCGGCGCGGCCGGCTCGCTGGCCTCGGCAGGGCTCTGGGTGGAGTTCTCGGCCGGCACCTCCGGGTCCGCGGCCTTCTTGGTGGCGCGACGCCGCTTGGGCGGGGCAGCGACCTCGGCCGCCGTCGCGCTGGCGTCGGTGGCCTCGGTGGAGATGGTGGTCTCGGGCGATTCTTCGGAAGCCATGACGGCTCCTTTCCTCTCCCGCAGGAGCGGCCGCCACACCGCCTGTCCACGAGGAACGGGCCGTCCGCCCACGCGGTGGGCGATCAGATCGGGTCGAGTCGACCCGGAAGCCTTGGCTGCCCCCAGCCGGCTCGCGCGGGCGGCGCGTCACCGGTCAGGAGCCGACGGCCTCCCGGTCGGCGGCCAGTGGATCGGCCACCCCGGCACTGTCGGCCTGCAGCGGGCCCTGGGCCAGCCGGGTCACCAGGGGTGGGACCGGCGGTGCGAAGGCGCTCACTGCCCGCAGTGCGGTCAGGATGTCGTCGGGGCGCACGGACGGTGTGGTGTGCCGTACGACCATCCGAAGTATCGCACAGGAGTTGTCGGGATCGGCGTCGGTCACCATGTCGAGCACCGCCGCGCGCGTGTCGAACGTCTTGGGTCCGGTCTTGAAGACCCGGCTCACCTCGGCGCTCTCCACCGCCAGGTATGCCGTGACGGCCGCTTCCAGCGACGCCGGGCTCACCCCGGGGAAGGACAGGCGCCACTGGCTCGCCTGGAGGCGGTCGGCCAGGGCGCCCGGGGCGGCCTCGACCACAGCGACCACGTCAAGACCCTCGGGGAGCGCCTCGTCGAGGGCGGCGCGCACCGCCTCCGGGTCGACCCGCTCGGTCACCGAGATCTCGAAGTACTCCGCCTCGCTGGCCGTGCCCGTGGGCGCGCCGTTGGCGTAGGAGATCTTGGGGTGGGGGTGGAAGCCGGCGGAGAAGGCCATCGGCACCTGGGCGCGGCGCAGCGCGCGCTCGATCGCCCGGGCGAAGTCTCGCGTGCTCGAGAAGCGCAGCCGTCCCCGGCGCGCATACTGCACCCGCAGCTTCTGCACGGCAGGAGCGGGGGGTGGCCCTTCGGGCGTGCGTTGGCGCGGCGGCATACCCACAGGTTAGGTATGCCGCGCCGTCACCACCGAATCTGCGCCCACCTCGACCCAGGCCCGCCCGGGCTCACACGCTCGGCCACGGGTTCAGGTCGCCACCGACGCTCACCCGGTCATCGGGGTCACCGGTGCCCCCCTCCCGCCGGCTTCGAGCGCGACTGAAGCCTTCGTTGACCGACTGCAGGAGGTAGCCCTTCGAGGTCTCGATCGACGTGGTCGCCGCCGCGATGATCCCGGGCTGCTCGACGGTGAACACCGACAGCGGGGGCAGGACGTAGCAGGCCAAGGACCCGGTGCCGACGTTGGTCGGGACCGTGCGGGCGTGCATGAGTACGGCCGTGTAGAACCCCTCCCCCGCAGACGCCATCCGGGAACACCCCTGGCTCATCTTCCCGAGGGCGTTGTGCGCCCCGGTCAGGGCCAAGCGCTGAGCGGCGACCTTGGTGCGGTAGCCGTCCCCAGCCCCACCCTTCCAGGTCTCGTCGCAGCGGAGGCTGCCGGCCTCAACGGTCTCCAGAGCAGTGCCCAACGTCGTCCGTACCGAGTCCCAGTCAGTGCCCTCCGCGCGGATCGCGGCAATCCAGCCGGACTGATCGCAGAGCTGGGTCAGGAGCGTCTCGAAGGTCGACAACTTGGGCGCAAGGGTGTTGTCGATGGCCGCCTTGATCTGCGGCACCGAACTCATCCACATGTGCTCTGCCTGGCTGCGCCTGGGACGCTTGTCGACATGACCGGGCGCACTCATGGTGACCGGTGCCTGTGTGGTCTGGTCGAGGTGGTTGTAGAGGGCCTGGATGTCACTCTTGGCCTGATTTCGATAGGTCTTCATCGACGAGACGGCCGTGCGGATGGCCTCCAGGTCACTGCTCAGGCTCATGGCTGCTCCTCAGGATGGTCAGGGATGGTCAGTCGGGCAGCGCGGTCAGCCGAGGCGGGGCGATCCCGGTCGCCCCGCCGGCGGTAGTGGCGAGCGGGGTGACGCCCTCCGGTGCGGCGTCGATGCCAGCCTCGTTCGAGATCATGTGCTGCTGACCGTGCTCGTCGGCGTAGGCGACGACGACCTGCTGCATCTGCCCGCCCTGGTCCTTGTCGGTGGAGACCACGTGATCGACGCCCTGGTCGTCGGTGTAGGCGACGTTCACGTCCTTGGCCTGGGCCATCATCATGTCGAGCGTGCCCTGCGCGATCTCCCGACGCTCCGTGAGACCGGCGGCATTCGTCGTCTCGGCCACGAGGGTGCCGTCGAGGGAGGTGACGACGTGCATGTTCCCCTGCTCGTCGATGAACGAGATCGTCAGGTCGGTGGCGTGCGTCCCCTGCCCGGCGTTCGTGGAGATGACGTGGACCTTGCCATCCCGGTCCGTGTAGGCGACAACAGTCTCCTGCGACTGGTCGAAGGCGTCATCGGTGTCGAGGGCGTTGACTCGCGTGCCGTCGTCCTCCAGCAGCCCGTTGACGAGCGCCTCGAGCCGGTCGTAGGTCGCATCGTCGGCAGGGTTGTTGGGGTGCTCCGGGGGGACGGGAGTGCCCGGGTGCCCGGGGACCAAGCCGCCCTCGAGCTTGTGCTTGTACTTCGCACCACCCCCGCCACCGCCACCCGGACCCGACCCCGAGCCCTGGCCACCGTTCGCAGCCTTGGTGATGCTGGCCGAGGCCTGCGCCTGTCGGGCCTGGTAGTCGGCCTTGTTGGACCGGATGGTGTCGTCCATCTTGGCGACCTGCTCGGCCCCGGTCCGCAGGTGCTGGTCGACGGCCTGGGCCGTGATCTTGTAGACGCTCTTGATGTCGGCGAAGTGGCTGCCGAAGTCCGGCAGGCCGGTCAGCTGGGCTGACGATTTCGTCCGCGCGTTGCTCACGGCGGTGCTGGCAGCGGACCATTGCGCCATGTCGTGGTCCATGTCCTCAGGGCTGCACTCGTAGCCCTGACCCTTCCACACGCCCATGTCCCGGCCCCTCCCTGGGTCCCTTCGGTCACACCGAGGCTAGGGGCAGCCCGTGGCAGGGTCGATGGGGAGCACTCCCCCGGCGTTGGGCCGGGGTTCGGTCAGTCCGACGTGCCGGCTGCGGCGTGGACGGCCGCGACCTGCTCACTGCTGGCGAGGAGGATCAGGGTGGAGCCGGGCTCGATGACGGTCGAGCGAGGCGGGTTGGTGAGGAAGCCGCCCTTGCCGGGGTGACGTGAACACGGTCTGGTAGATCGCCTCGACGAGGGTCAGGCCCAGCAGCATGTAGCCGACCGTCCCGAAGACGGTGACTGCGATGAGCGCGGCGAAGGCCCAGTAGATCCGGTTGAGGCTGCTCGCGGGGTGGCTGCCGAAGAGCAGGGAGCGCGCCCAGAAGCTCTGCGTCGTCCTCGCCACGGGCGCATTCTTGCATCGCGCCGGTGGCGCAGCCCGCACGTTGTGGCCTATCCGAGGTCCATGCGCATCAGGTCATCGGCCGAGCGGAACCCCAGGGCTCGATAGAAGGGGACCGACATGGGGCTCGGGGCGAGCACGATCCGGACCATCCCCTCCTCGCGCGCCCAGCGCACCGCACTGTCCATCAGCTGCCGGCCGACGCCGAGGCGTCGCGCGTCAGGGCGCACGAAGACGTTGGCGACGTACGCCCAGCGGGCCGGTGGCCGACCCGGCACCGGCATGCGGGTGAAGACGGCCGCGTTGGCCATGCCCACGGCATACCCATCCGTATGCCGTGCCACCCACGCCGTGCGCGCGTCCCGTTCGCTGCCCCACCAGTCCCGGAGCGCGGTGTCGAGCGCCCCGGCGTCCTCGGGTGAGGCCGCCGGGTGCCAGGCCAGGCGCAGCGCGACCAGGTCGTCGAGGTCGGCGTCGGTGACCCGCGAGACGGTCAGGCTCACGCCGAGGCGTGGTCGTGGGCGCGCTCGCGCAGGGGCGAGCCGCCGACAACTGTGAGCGGGAGGAGGGTCTTGCCGGTCGGGCCGACCTGGATCTCGGTGCCGAGCTGCGGGCAGACGCCGCAGTCGAAGCAGGGGGTCCAGCGGCAGTCCTCGACCTCGACCTCGTCGACGGCGTCGAGCCAGTCCTGCCAGAGCCATTCCTTGTCCAGGCCCGAGTCGATGTGGTCCCAGGGCAGGACCTCGGACTCCTCACGGCCGCGCGTGGTGTACCAGTCGACGTCGATGCCGAAGGGCGCGAGCTCACGCGCCGCGCACTCCATCCACCGCTCGTAGGAGAAGTGCTCGGTCCACCCGTCGAAGCGGCCACCGTCGCGCCACACGGCCTCGATGACGCGACCGACCCGACGGTCACCCCGCGACAGCAGGCCCTCGACGATGCCCGGCTTGCCGTCGTGGTAGCGGAAGCCGATCGAGGAGCCGTAGCGGCGATCGGAGCGGATCGCCTCCCGCAGCTTGAGCAGGCGCGCATCGGTCTCCTCGGCACCCAGCTGCGGCGCCCACTGGAACGGGGTGTGCGCCTTGGGCACGAAGCCGCCTATCGAGACCGTGCAGCGGATGTCATTGCGACCGCTCACCTTGCGGCCGGTCTCGATGACCCGCTTGGCGAGCTCGGCGATCTGGAGGACGTCCTCGTCGGTCTCCGTCGGGAGCCCGCACATGAAGTAGAGCTTGACCTGCCGCCAGCCGGCGCCATAGGCCGCGGCAACGGTGTTGATCAGGTCCTCCTCGGTCACCATCTTGTTGATGACCTTGCGGATCCGTTCGCTGCCACCCTCCGGCGCGAAGGTCAGGCCCGAGCGGCGGCCGTTGCGGGTGAGCTCGTTGGCGAGGTCGATGTTGAAGGCGTCGACGCGGGTGCTGGGGAGCGAGAGCCCGACCTGGGAGTCCTCGTACCGATCGGCCAAGCCCTTGGTGACGGCGGCGATCTCACTGTGGTCGGCGCTCGACAGGGAGAGCAGCCCGACCTCCTCGAAACCCGTTGCGGCCAGGCCGCGCTCGACCATCTCGCCGATGCCGGTGATCGACCGCTCGCGCACAGGGCGGGTGATCATGCCGGCCTGGCAGAAGCGGCAGCCGCGGGTGCAGCCCCGGAAGATCTCGACCGACATCCGCTCGTGGACCGACTCGGCCAGCGGCACGAGCGGCTGCTTGGGGTAGGGCCAGGCGTCGAGGTCCATGACCGTGTGCTTGGCGATCCGCCACGGCACCCCGGGGTAGTCGGTCGTGTTGGGCGCGATCCGCTGGATCCGCCCGTCCGGGAGGTAGGAGACGTCGTAGAAGCGCGGGACGTAGACCCCGCCGGTGCGCGCGAGGCGCAGCAACAGCTCGAGGCGACCACCCGGCATACCCTCGGCCTTCCAGGCGGCCGTGATGTCGGTGATGGCGAGCACCGCCTCCTCGCCGTCGCCGACGACGGCGGCGTCGATGAAGTCCGCGATCGTTTCGGGGTTGAAGGCCGCGTGCCCGCCGGCGATGACGATCGGGTGGCTCTCGTCGCGATCCACGGCATGCAGCGGGATGCCGCCGAGGTCGAGGGCGGTGAGCATGTTGGTGTAGCCGAGCTCGGTGGAGAAGGACAGCCCGAAGAGGTCGAAGTCCCCGAGCGGGCGGTGGGCGTCGACGGTGAACTGGGGCACCTCGTGCTCGCGCATGAGGGCTTCCATGTCGGGCCAGACCGAGTAGGTCCGCTCGGCGAGGGTGTCCGGGCGCTCGTTGAGGACTTCGTAGAGGATCATCGAGCCCTGGTTGGGGACGCCGACCTCGTAGGCGTCGGGGTACATCAGGGCCCAGCGGACGGTCACGCCCGCGGGGGTGTCGGCGCCGACGTTCCAGTCCTTGACGGTGGAGTTGAGCTCGCCACCGACGTACTGGATCGGCTTGCTCACCTGCTCGAGCAGGGGCTCGAGGGCGGGGAAGATCGACTCACCGGGCATCCGACAAGCGTACGTTCGCCCACGGCGACACCCAAACACTCGCCTCGTCGCGGCAGCGCTGACACACTTCGTGACGTCGCGGACAGGTGGGGGTATGGGCACGACACAGACGGCGAGCGAAGGCTCGCACGCTGCGGACCGCTTCCGGTCCGCCCACCAGGCCACGTATGCCGACCTCCTGCGGTTCGTGACGCGGCGCACCTCGGCGTCCGACGCCGAGGATGTCGTCGCCGAGGCCTTCCTCGTTGCCTGGCGCCGCGTCGAGGACCTCCCCATGGCCCTCGGTGACCAGCGCGCCTGGCTCTTCGGGATCGCGCGGAACTGCCTGCTGAACGACGGGCGGAGCCATCGGCGCCATGACGCCCTGGCCGTCCGCATCGCCGAGCACCCGCCGGTGTCCGACCAGGAGCTCGACGAGGACTTCCTGGCCCGTCGCCTGGACATCGCGACCGCCTGGCCCCGACTCACCGCGGTCGACCAGGAAGTCATCGCGCTGACCGCCTGGGACGGCCTGACCGGCCCGGAGGCCGCCGCGGTGTTGGGGATCTCCCCCGTGGCCTTCCGACTGCGCCTCTCGCGCGCCCGCAAGGCCCTGCGCCTGCACCTCGACCTCGTCTCCACGACCGCCACTGCCCGTGAAAGGACTGCCCGATGACCACCGACGGCCTCGACCTCGACGACCTGACCACCGCTGCCCTCGCCGACCTCGACGCAGCCCCCCCGGCCGACCTGACACCGTCGCAGCAGGCACGTGCTGACGCCCTGCTCGCCTCCCTGGTCGCTGACCCCACCGCGAGCGAGGTGCCTGACCTGGCACCGGTGGTCCCGATGACCACCACTGTTCCTGCCCGACGACGACGGCTGCGCCGTCTCGTGGTGTCCGCGGGCGCCGTCGCGGCCACCACCGTGGGGCTCCTGGTGCTGCAGAACGTCACCGCCGGCGACACGGCATACGCCTCCTGGACGGCGAAGCCGGCCTCGGTGACCACGGCCGACGAACGGCAGATCGGCGAGGTGTGCCGTGGGTACCTCCAGGGCAGCTTCAGCGCCCAGGACGAGCAGCTGTCCCGCGACGCGGGCGTGCCCGAGGCCGAGATTCCCCGCCGCGCCGATCTCGATGCCGCCACGGTCGCGGTGGCCGAGCGGCGGGGCGGCTGGAGCTTCGCGCTCCTCGTCGGCCCGAACGCCTTCGAGGCCACCTGCATGCTGCAGCGCCCCGGCCTGCTCTCCCGCCTGGCTGGGGAGAAGTACGCGTCGGCCGGCGGCATGCTCGGGCGGAGCACGGCGCCAGCGCCCGACGCCGAGGCCATCACGATCACCCAGAGCGGGGCAATGAGCGCCGACGGCGCCGCCCATGTCGAGGTCTCCGGTCTGGTCGGCGCCGAGGTGTCGGCGGTGGTCTTCACCACCCCGGTGGGCCAGGTCACGGCTTCCGTGCAAGGGGGTCACTTCGCCGCCTGGTGGCCGAGCGCGACGAGCGACTTCGCCGGCCAGGACGGGTCCGTGATCACGGGGCGCACCGTCGACCTGTACCTGCGCGATGGCCGGGTCCTGCGCGACCTGCCGGTGCGGACGTTCGAGCACTACGACGTGCAGAACTGAGCGCTGCCCTTGACGGCGGCACGGAGACGCCGTCAGTCCCCCGTCGAGATAGCGCAACACTCCCGGGAAACGGCCGTTTCCCGGGAGTGTTGCGCTATCTCGAGTGGCTCAGCTGTAGTGCGCGTCGAGGACGTCCTTGAACTTGTCCGCGACGACCTTGCGCTTGAGCTTCAGGCTCGGCGTGACCTCGCCGTCCTCGACGGTGAGGTCCCGGTCGAGGATGGAGAACTTCTTGATCTGCTCCCAGCGGTTGAGGCCGCCGTTGAGCTCGTCGATGTAGCCCTGGACCATCGCCTTGGCCGCGTCCGAGCCCACGATCTCGGCGTAGGACTTGCCCGCCATGCCGTTCTCGGCCGCCCAGCCCTGGATGGCGTCGGCGTCGAGGGTGACCAGCGCGGAGACGAAGTTGCGGTCGTTGCCGTGGACGAGGAGCTGGCTGACGTAGGGGCACAGGCCCTTGAAGGTGGCCTCGATGACCGACGGCGCGACGTACTTGCCGTTGGAGGTCTTGAACAGGTCCTTCTTCCGGTCGGTGAGGCGGAGGAAGCCACGCTCGTCCATCTCGCCGATGTCACCGGTGTGCAGCCAGCCGTCAGCGTCGAGCGCCTCCGCGGTCGCCGTCGGGTTGTTGTGGTAGCCCTCCATGACACCGGGGCCACGCATGAGGACCTCGCCGTCCTCGGCGATCCGGATCTCGGTGCCCGGCAGCGGCCAGCCGACCGAGCCGTACTTGTAGGCGACGAGGCGACCGACGGTCGAGGCCGCCGAGCTCTCGGTCATGCCGTAGCCCTCGGCGATCTGCAGGCCCATCGCGTCGAACCAGCGCGCGACGTCGCGGTTGAGGGCCGCGGAGCCGGAGATGAAGAAGCGGACCTTGCCACCGAAGCGGTCGCGGATCTTGGTGCCGATGATCTTGTCGGTGAGGCCGTGCTGGAAGGCGAGCATGCCGCTCGGGCTCTTGCCCTGCTCCCGCAGCTCGCTGACCTGCTTGCCGACGGAGGAGGCCCAGTTGAAGAGCTTGAGCTTCACCCCGCCCTCTTCCTCCATCATCATCTTGATCCGGTTGAAGGCCTTCTCGAAGATGCGCGGGGCCGCGCCCATGAAGGTCGGCTGCACGACGGCGAGGTTGTCGACGATCTTGTCGATCCGGCCGTCGACCGCCGTGGGGAAGCCGATCTGGATCGGGAGGGTGAGCAGCACCTTGCCGAAGACGTGGGCGAGCGGCAGCCAGAGGTACTGCAGGTCGTCCGGGCCGAGGATGTTGATCGCCTCGACGGCGGCGGCCTCGTAGCTCCACGAGGAGTGCAGCAGCCGGACACCCTTGGGACGTCCGGTCGTGCCGGAGGTGTAGATGATCGTGGCCAGCTTGTCCGGGGAGCAGCCGTCGATGCGCTCGTCGATGGCGCCGGGGTTGCTGGCGAGGTGGGCGCGGCCCTGCTCCTCGAGGTCGGAGAGGGTCATGACCCAGTCGTCGAGGTCCACGCCGGAGGCATCGAAGACCACGACCTTGGTCACGCCCGGGATCTGGTCGCGGATCGAGCGCAGCTTCTCGACCTGGGCGCCATCCTCGGCGAAGACGACCCGGCTGTCCGAGTCGCTGAGGATGAAGGCGACGTCGTCGGCGATCGTCGTCGGGTAGATCGTGGTCGTCGCCGCACCTGCCGTCATGTTGGCCAGGTCGGCATACGCCCACTCGATGCGGGTGCTCGAGGCGATCGCCACGCGCTCCTCGGGTTTGACGCCCAGGGCGATGAGCCCGGCGGAGAGGGCGTCTGTGTGGTCCTTGGCCTCACGCCAGGTCACCGAGTGCCAGATGTCGCCGTTGGCGCCGACCTCGGCGTACTTGTAGGCGACCGCGTCGGGCGTCTTCGCGACGCGGTCGCGGTACATGTGCCCGACGCTCTGGGCGCGGTTGTTGAGGACCGACTCATCGATCGGCTCCTCGGCGGGAGAGTGGACTTGGGGCTGGGCGCTGAGCATCGCATCGTCCTCGACGGTGGGGGCGGTGGGTGACCGCATGGTGTCACATTCCCGAGCGTAAACGAAAGGAATGGGGCAAAGAGTTACCCGCGGGTCACCTGAGGAGTGGAGCCCGCCACTGGTGGGCCTGGGCCGCGTCCACGACGCCGATCATCAACCACGTCGCGAACATCGAGGAGCCGCCGTAGGAGATGAAGGGCAGGGGCAGCCCCGTCACGGGCACGAGGCCGAGCGTCATGCCGACGTTCTGGAAGACCTGGAAGGCCAGCCAGGCGGTGGCCCCGGCCGCCACGAAGCGACCGAAGGCGTCGGTGCTGCGGGCGCCCACGACGGCGATGCGCAGGATGACGAACCCCAGGAGCAGCAGCAGCCCGGCGCTCCCGACGAAGCCGAGCTCCTCCCCCGCCACCGAGAAGATGAAGTCGTTGAGCTGGAACGGGATGAACCCACCCTGGGTCTGCCGGCCCTCCATGAACCCCTGCCCCCACCAGCCCCCTCCGGTGACCGCGATCCGCACCTGGGCCAGCTGGTAGCCCGCGCCGAGGGGGTCGCGCGCCGGGTCGAGGAAGACCAGCAGCCGGTCCTGCTGGTAGCCGCTGAGCACGCCGCTCGTCAGCACCACGGCGATGCCAGCTCCGGCGAGCGCGAGCACGCCGAGGACCCAGCGCCACGGGGCGCCGGCGACGAGGATGACCACGAAGGCGAGGGCGAGGAGCACGACCGCGCTGCCGAGGTCGGGCTGCAGCATGACCAGCCCCACCGGGACGAGGGCCACGACCCACGCGAGCAGGACATCACGGGCGCCCGGGGCCACGCGGCGGTCGACGCGGTCGGCGAACAGCCCGGCGACCAGGAGCGTGACACCGACCTTGGCGAACTCCGAGGGTTGCAGGGTGAAGCCGGCCACGAGGGGGATCCACGACCGCGACCCGTTGATGGTGGCGCCGAGCGGAGTGAGCACGGCCGCGAGGCCGGCCAGCGAGGCGAGGTAGACCCAGGGTGCGGCATGCCGTATGCCGTGGCGCCCCACCCGGGACACCCCGAGGGCGAGTCCGAACCCGAGGCCGGTGTTCACGAGGTGACGGACGAGGTAGGTGCTGCCCGCGTCCTGGTGGGTGGCGGACCAGACGAGGAGGGCGCCGACGGTGCTCGCCCCGAGGGCGGCGACGAGCAGGGGCAGGTCGTGGCCGCCGAGCGCCTGCCGCAGGCTCAGGCCGGGACGATCTGGGTGAGGATCTGCCGGCACTCCGCCACGTCCTTGGCCATCGCCACGAGGAGCTCGTCGATGCTCTCGAACTTGAGGGTGGGCCGGATGTGCTGGACGAACTCGACCATGACGCGCTCGTCGTAGAGCTCGAGGTCGTCGCGGTCGAGGACGTAGGCCTCGACCGTGCGGCGGTCGTCCGTGTCGAAGGTGGGGTTGGTGCCGATCGAGATGGCCGCCGGCATCGTCCGGTCGGGCGCATCGGCGGGCAGGTCGACGCGGGTGAGCCACCCGGCATACACGCCCTCCCGCGGGACGAGACCGACCGAGTCCGGCCCGAGGTTGGCCGTCGGGTAGCCGAGCTCACGGCCGCGGTGGTGCCCGTGGACGACGGTGCCGACGACGCGGTGCGGACGGCCGAGGATCTCGGCGGCCTCGTCGACCTCGCCGGCGCGCAGGTGCTCGCGGACGATGGTCGAGGACCAGCGGATCTCGCCGCCGACGTCGTCGATGGCGAAGACCTCGAAGCCGAGCCGCTCCCCCAGGTCACGCAAGGTGGCGACATCGCCGGAGTTGCGGTAGCCGAAGCGGGCATCGACGCCGACGACGACCGCGCGCGCCTGCAGACCCCGCACGAACGTGCCCCGCACGAAGTCCTCCGGCGACTGCTGGGCGAACTCCGTGGTGAAGTCCAGCACGAGGAGGCCGTCGAGGCCGGCGTCCTCGAGCAGGTCGTCGCGGATCGGCGTCGGGGTGAGCAGCTCAGGGGCCACGTCGGGGCGCAGCACGGCCAGCGGATGGGGGTCGAAGGTCACCGCCACCGTGGGCAGGCCGTGCGCGGCGCCGACCCGTTGGAGCTGGTCGAGCACCGCCCGGTGGCCGCGGTGGACGCCGTCGAAGTTGCCCATCGTGACGACGCAGGGCCGCAGGCTCTCGGGTGTTTGGTCGATCTCGCTCCAGCGATGCACGAGGGACACTCTACGAACTCGCCGGGGCGAAGACGACGCGGCTACGGGTCGTGGGACGGGACTGGTCGAGGATGGCCACGAGCTCGCCGTCCGCGCGCACTGCGGCCACCGCGTCGGCCCTGGGCCCGGCCGAGGCGATCCGCTGCCCGTAGGACAGCGCGCGCGCCTCGTCGTCGGCGAGGTCACGCACGGGCAGCGCAGCGCACGCCGCCCGGGCGAGCGGGATGATCGGCAGGGACCCTCCGTCGCGGACGCGCTCCCCCAAGGACTCCAAGGTCGCCGCACCGTCGAGCCCGAAGCTCCCCACCCGTGTGCGCCGCAGGGCGGTCAGGTGCCCACCGACACCGAGCGCGGCGCCGAGGTCACGGGCCAACGCGCGGACGTAGGTGCCCGACGAGACGGTGACGCGCACGTCGAGGTCGAGGCACTCTGGAGCACCGGCGGGCCCGGGGTGCACCTGGTCGACCTCGAAGGCGTCGACGCGCACCGGCCGCCCGGCCAGGACGACGTCCTCGCCGGCCCGGACCCTCGCATAGGACCGCTCGCCGCCGATCTTGATCGCGCTCACCGCACTGGGGACCTGGACGATGTCGCCGGTGAGCGCGCGGACGCCCTCACGGATGCGATCGATGGCGAGTCCTTGGGCAGGAGCTCCTCCGGTGACCTCGCCCTCGCGGTCGTCGGTCACGGTGGACGCCCCCAGGCGGATGGTCGCGGAGTAGTCCTTGTCGCACCCGACGAGGAAGGTCAGCAGCTTGGTGCCCCGCCCGACGCCCAGGACGAGCACGCCGGTCGCCATCGGGTCCAAGGTGCCGGCATGGCCGACCTTGCGGGTGCCGGCGAGCCGGCGCATGCGCGCGACGACGTCGTGGCTGGTCCAGCCCTCCTGCTTGTCGACGACGACCAGTCCGTCGGTGACCGGGTCCGGGCCGGTCACGACGACGCAGCCGCAGCGCCACCCACGTCGTCGCCCGGGTCGTCATCCCCGCGCACCCCGTCGCCGTCGTCCTCGTCCTCGTCCTCGTCCTCGTCCTCGTCGGGGTGGCGGTAGGGGTCGGCCTCCCCGGCATACGTCGCTCCGGAGGCCAGGCCGGCGACCTCGGCGTCCTTCGCGCGCGCCTTGGCGAGCAGGTCCTCGAGGTGGGCGGCGTTCTCCGGGATGGCGTCGGCGAAGAACTCGATCGTGGGCGTGAGGCGGATCCCGAGGTTGCGGCCCACGAGCGAGCGGAGCTTGCCGCGGTGCTGCGCCAGGAGCGCCGCGGTGCGCTCGCGCTGCTTCTCGTCGCCGAACACGGTGTAGAAGATCGAGGCGTGCTGGAGGTCGTTGGTGACGCGCACGTCGGTGATGGTGACGAAACCGAGGTCCGGGTCCTTGATCACCTGGCCCAGGCCCTCGGCGGTCACCGTCTTGATCCGGTCCGCGACCTTCATCGCGCGGGCTGGGTCGGCCATGTCTCCTCCTGAGGTGCGGGGGCTGGTGTGCCCGACAACCCTATGTCCTCCCTCACCTGCTCCTCGGCGGCGCGGCGGCCGGTGCGAGGATGCTGCCATGGCGGAACCGACCGGCGGCTGGGTGCGCGCTGCGCGCGCGTGCCTCGCGGTCGGCCTCACCGTTGCCCTGGCCGGCCTGGGCCACGGAGCCGGCGGCGGTGGCCTCCCGCCCGCAGCGCTACTCACGGTCGTGGTGCTGTTGCTGCCCGTCGGCCTGCTCGCCACGGCGGTGCGGTGGACGCTCACCCGGGCGCTGCTCGGGCTGGGGCTGGGCCAGGTCGCGGTGCACGCGCTGCTCACGCTCATGGCGCCGAGCGCGCACGGGTATGCCGTGTCCGGGCACCGCGCGCACGGCACCGCCTCCGTGGCGATGGTCGGCGAGCACCCCGCATCCGGGCTGGACGCGCTCGTCGCACCGTCGATGACCTCACCGACGATGCTCGCAGCCCATGCGGTGGCCCTGGTCGTCACGGCCGTCCTGCTCGCCAAGGGCGAGGGCGCGCTCTGGGCCGTGCTGGCGCGCCTGCTGCCGGCGGTCCGCGCCCTCCGCATCACCCTTCCGTCGGCCCCGGCGCTGTCGGCGCCGCCGACCAGCGCCGCGAGACTCTCCGTCCTGCTGCACCGCCTGCGGGGGCGTGCTCCCCCACTGCTCAACGCTCCGGCCTGACCCGGCGACCGTGTCGGGGTCGGGCCCGGCCCCCGCACGCTTCTCTTCTCGTCAGACAGGAACACTCCCATGCACGCACGCACAGTCCTGGCCGGCGCATGCGCCGGCCTGCTCACCCTCACCCTGGCCGCCTGTGGCGGCTCGGGCTCGTCCACGAGCGATGCCACCTCGACCCCCGCGGCCTCGACGGCCTCGGCATCGGCCTCGGCTCCCGCCCTCACCCTGGTCGACGGCTGGGCCAAGTCGACCGACTCGATGCCCGCGGGCTCGATGTCGATGACCGGTGTCTTCGGCACGCTGACCAACGCCACCGACAAGGACATCCAGGTCACCGGCGGCATGAGCCCGGCCGGCTCCATGGTGGAGACGCACGAGACCGTCAAGAACGCCTCCGGCACCATGCAGATGCAGAAGGACCTGGACGGCTTCACCGTGCCCGCCGGTGGCACCTTCGTGCTCGCGCCGGGCGCGAACCACCTCATGGTCATGGGCCTGACCCAAGAGCTCAAGGTCGGCTCCGAGGTCACCCTCACGCTGGACACCGACAGCGGGCCCGTGGAGGTCACCGCCTCCGTGCGCGCCTTCCCGGGTGCGCAGGAGAGCTACGTGCCCACTCCGTCACCGAGCCAATGACGGCCACCACCACCGGTGGTCCCGCGCGGCGGGGGCTGCTCGCCTCCGCCGCCGGGGCCGCCGGCGCCTTCGCCCTGGCCGGCTGGAGCGCGAGCGATGGCTCCCCACGTGGTGCCCCGCCCCGGCCCCAGGACGCGGACCCGGCCACGTCCGTGCGGCCCTTCCGGGGCGAGCACCAGGGCGGCATCGCCGATCGACCCCAGACGTATGCCGCGTTCGCCGCCCTCGACCTGCGCCCCGATGTCGACCGCGACGCGGTGCGGCGCCTCTTCACCGTCCTCACCGACGACATCGAACGCCTCATGACGGGGGCCGCCCCCGTCACCGACCAGGAGCCCGAGCTGGCCGCCGTCACGGCGGGACTCACCGTCACTGTCGGTGTCGGACCCGCCCTCGTCGCGCGGGCCGGAGCGACGGTGCCCGCGTGGCTGGCTCCGCTCCCGGCGTTCTCGATCGACCGGATCGAGGAGCGCTGGTCCGGTGGCGACCTGCTCCTCCAGCTGTGCGCAGAGAGCCCGACCACGCTCGCCCACGCCCAGCGCCGGCTGCTCACCGCGATCGAGCCGCTGTGCACCCTGCGCTGGGTCCAGCGCGGCTTCCGGGAACCCTTCGAGGGCGAGCACCACCCGATGCGCAACCTCATGGGTCAGGTCGACGGCACCGTGCAACCGGAGGTCGCCGGCCGTGACGCCGGCCTGCTCTGGTGCGGCGACGAGGGCCCGGCCTGGCTGGTCGGCGGCTCCGCACTCGTGCTGCGCCGGATCCGGATGACGCTGGACACCTGGGACCGGGTCGACCGCCTCTCCCGCGAGAACGCGATCGGTCGCCGGCTCGACACCGGCGCGCCGGTGACCGCTCCTGCCGGGGCGACGGCGACGGCGATCGCGGACCTGAACGCCAAGGACTCGCTGGGTTTCCACGTCATCGACGACGGCGCCCACCTGCGACGGGCTCATGCCATGGCCCCCCACGAGCGCTTCCTGCGCCGGCCCTACTCGTACGACGACGCGCCGACCGAGGGATCGCTCTCGGACAGCGGGCTGCTCTTCGCCGCGTTCATGGCCGACCCGGTGCGGCAGTTCGTGCCGGTGCAGCAGCGCCTCGCCGACAAGGACCTGCTCAACCTCTGGACCACCCCCGTCGGCTCGGCGGTCTTCGCGATCCTCCCGGGCGCCCGGGACGGTGAGCTGCTGGGCGAGCGTCTGTTCGCCTGACGCGAGGGCGCCCGGAGTGGACATCCTTCCGTGTCCCAGCACGGAAAGATGTCCACTCCGGGGCGCGGCCAACGGTCGGTGAGCGGACGGCATACGGAAGCGGGCGGCATACGGAAGCTCTCCGTATGCCGCCCGCTCACCGTGCGGAGGTGCCGTGCGTCAGGCGCGCGGCTTCTCGCGCATCTCGTAGGTGGCGATCAGGTCGCCGAGCTGGAGGTCGTTGTGCGACCCCAGGTTGATGCCGCACTCGTAGCCCTCGCGGACCTCGACGACATCGTCCTTGAACCGGCGCAGGCCGGCGATCTCGACGTTCTCCGCGATGACGACACCGTCGCGGGTGATCCGCGCCTTGGAGCCACGACGGATCTCGCCACTGCGGACGATCGAGCCGGCGATGTTGCCGAACTTGCTCGACCGGAAGATCTCGCGGATCTCGGCCGTGCCGAGCTCGACCTCCTCGAACTCCGGCTTGAGCATGCCCTTGAGCGCCGCCTCGATCTCCTCGATCGCCTGGTAGATGACCGAGTAGTAGCGGATCTCGACACCCTCGCGCTCGGCGTAGTCGGCGTTCTGCCCCTCCGCGCGCACGTTGAAGCCGATGATGATCGCGTTCGAGGCCATCGCGAGGTTGATGTTGTTCATCGTGATGGCACCGACACCGCGGTCGATGATCCGCAGGTCGACGTCGTCGCCCACGTCGATCTGGAGGAGCGCGTCCTCCAGGGCCTCGACGGAACCGGAGACATCGCCCTTGAGGATGAGGTTGAGCGTGTCGACCTTGCCCGCGGCGAGCGCCTGGTTGAGGTCCTCGAGCGAGATCCGCTTGCGGGCCTTGGCCAGCGAGGCCTGACGGTCGTTGGCCTCACGCTTCTCGGCGATCTGGCGGGCCGTGCGGTCGTCCGGGGCCACCACGAAGGTGTCACCGGCGCGCGGCACCGAGGACAGGCCGAGCACCTGGACCGGCCGCGAGGGCAGCGCCTCGGCGACCTGCGCACCGTGCTCGTCGAGCATGGCGCGCACGCGGCCGTAGGAGCTGCCGGTGACGATGGCGTCCCCGACGCGCAGCGTGCCGCTCTGGATGAGCACCGTCGCGGTCGCACCTCGGCCACGGTCGAGGTTGGCCTCGATCGCGACGCCTCGGGCGTCCTTGTCCGGGTTGGCGCGCAGGTCGAGCGCGGCGTCCGCCGTGAGGAGGACGGCCTCGAGGAGCTCGTCGATGTTGATGCCCTGCTTGGCCGAGACGTCGACGAACATCGTGTCGCCGCCGTACTCCTCGGCCACGAGGTTGTACTCGGTGAGCTGCTGGCGGATCTTGCTCGGGTTCGCGCCCTCGACGTCGATCTTGTTGACGGCGACGACGATCGGCACGTCCGCGGCCTGGGCGTGGTTGAGCGCCTCGATGGTCTGCGGCATGACGCCGTCGTCGGCGGCGACGACGAGGATCGCGATGTCGGTCACCTTGGCACCACGGGCACGCATGGCCGTGAAGGCCTCGTGACCGGGGGTGTCGATGAAGGTGATCGGCCGCTCGATGCCTTCGTGCTCCTTGCGGATCTGGTAGGCGCCGATGTGCTGGGTGATGCCACCGGCCTCGCCGCCCTGCACGTTGGCATTGCGGATGGCGTCGAGCAGGCGGGTCTTGCCGTGGTCGACGTGACCCATGACGGTGACGACCGGCGGGCGAGCCTCCAGGTCCTCGTCGTCCTCACCCTCGATGCCGATCTCGAGGTCGATGTTGAAGGAGTCGAAGAGCTCCTTCTCCTCCTCCTCGGGCGTGACCATGCGGATGTCGTAGCCGAGCTCGGATCCGAGGACCTTGAAGGTGTCCTCGTCCAGGCTCTGGGTCGCCGTCGCCATCTCACCGAGGTGGAACAGCACGGTGACCAACGACGCCGGGTTGGCGTTGATCTTGTCGGCGAAGTCGGTGAGCGAGGCACCCTGCCGGACCTGCACGATCGTGGTGCCGTCCCCGCGGGGAACGGTCACGCCACCGATCGTGGGTGCCTGCATCTCCTCGAACTCCATGCGCTTCGCACGCTTGGACTTCCGACCCCGCTGGGGACGGCCGCCACCGCGACCGAAGGCACCCTGTGTGCCACCCCGACCACCGGGGCCACCACCGGGACGACCACCGAAGCCGCCACCACCGGGACGACCGGCGAAGCCGCCGGCCCCGGGAGCGCCGGGCCGAGCGCCGGCACCGGGGCGAGCACCGGGGCGCGCCGGGCGCTCACCGGGACGAGCCACCGCCGACCGGCCCGGCATCATGCCCGGGCTCGGCCGCGGGCCGCCGGGACGCGGACCGGGTGCTCCGCGACCAGCCGGCGGTCGCGGCATGCCCTGGCTGGGGGCGAACGGGTTGTTGCCGGGGCGGGGAGCCGCCGTGCCGGCGCCGCCCTCACGGGGCGGACGACCCATGCCCTGGCTGGGAGCGAACGGGTTGTTGCCCGGACGCGGCTGGCCGGGACGGGTGCCCGGGCGCGGGGCACCGGGCGTGGCGGCGGAGCCGGAGCCGGCCTCGCGCGCCGCCGGGGCAGCCGGCGACGCGGCGGCCGGGGCTGCGGGCGCGGACGGCGCCGGAGTGGGCGCGCTCGGAGCCGGCGCGGCCGGAGCGGGCGCACTCGGTGCCGGGGCGGGCGGCGCGGAGGCCGCCGGTGCTGCCGGGACTGCGGGAGCGGGCGCTGCCGGTGCCGGGGCACTGGGAGCGGCTGCGGGAGCCGCGGAGGCAGGAGCCTTCGCCGCGGGGGCGGGCGCCGCCTTCTCGGCGGGCGCCTGCACGGGGTACTTCTCCTTGACACGCCGGACCACCGGCGCCTCGACCGTCGAGCTTGCGCTCTTGACGTACTCGCCCATCTCGTTGAGTCGCTCGAGGAGCACCTTGCTGGTGACTCCGAGCTCCTTGGCGAGTGCGCTCACACGGACCTTGGACACGTTTCTCCTTTTCGGGTCCAGGCCGGGGTGGCGCGGACCGTCGTTACTGCTGGGTGGTGCTCATTGCTGAGTACTCATCGGGCGCTCATCAGCGTCAAACCCGCTTTCGGTTCCCATCGGACGGACATCTGCCTGCGAGTGGGCGGTGACGAAGGCCATGACGGCACCGGCATCGACCGGGGCGCTGACACGCAGCGCCCGGGCGAAGGCCCGGCGTCGGAGAGCCAGTTCACAACACGCGACCGTGGGGTGCAGCCAGGCGCCACGCCCTCCGGATCGGTGCCGCGGGTCGGGTGTCACGACCACGGGCACGGGACCCGGGACCGCGGCCGACTCGGCGACCACTCGCAGAAGTGCCGACCAGCTATCCGTGCCACGACAGCCGATGCACGTGCGCACCGGCTCACGGGGAACCGGGATGCTCGTGCCGACAGCCGGAGAACGGGTTCCAGTCCGGTCGGACCCGCCCATTCTAGCGCGTCCGGGTCACGCGTCGTGCCCAGCGGCCGGGGGCGCGTTGTCCGGTCGGATGTCGATCCGCCATCCCGTCAGCTTGGCCGCGAGGCGGGCGTTCTGCCCTTCACGACCGATCGCGAGGGAGAGCTGGTAGTCGGGCACGACGACGCGGGCCGACTTCGTCGCGCGATCCACGATCTCGACCGAGTTGACCCGGGCCGGGCTGAGGGCGGCGGCGATGAACTCCGCCGGGTCCTCGCTCCAGTCCACGATGTCGATCTTCTCGCCGTGGAGCTCGGCCATGACAGCCCGCACGCGGGAGCCCATCGGCCCGATGCAGGCGCCCTTGGCGCCCAGGCCGGGGACCTTGGAGCGCACCGCCATCTTGGTGCGGTGCCCCGCCTCGCGCGCCAGCGCGGCGATCTCCACGCTGCCGTCGGCGATCTCCGGGACCTCGAGGGCGAAGAGCCGCCGGACGAGGTTCGGGTGGGTGCGCGAGAGCCCGATGATCGGCCCCTTGGGGCCTCGCTTGACGCTGACCACGAAGGTGCGCAGGCGCTCGCCGTGGACGTACTTCTCCCCCGGCACCTGCTCGGCCGTGGGCAGGATGCCCTCGACGGTGCCGAAGTCGACGGTCACGTGCCGCGGGTCCGGGGACTGCTGGATGACGCCGGCGACGACGTCCCCCTCGCGCCCGCGGAAGTCACCGAGGATCGCCTCGTCCTCCAGGTCGCGCAGGCGCTGCACGATGACCTGCCGGGCGGTGGCGGCCGCGACGCGGCCGAAGCCGGTGGGGGTGTCGTCGAACTCCGGGCCGACCTCGCGCCGCGGGCGCGCCGGCTCGCCGTCCTCGTCGAGCGCGCCCTCCTCGGCGGGGACCACCGTCTCCTCGCGGGCCCAGATGACGACATGGCCGGTCTTGCGGTCGAGCTCGGCGCGAGCGTGGCGGTAGGCACCCTCGGTGCGCTGGTAGGCCAGGAGCAGCGCCTGCTCGATCGCCGGCACGAGGACGTCGAGGGAGACGTCCCGCTCGCGCTCGAGGGCCCGCAGGGCGGCCAGGTCGATGTCCATGGGTCAGTGCTCCTCGTCCTCGCCGGTGGACTCCTCGTCCGGGCGGTTGAACTCGATCTGGACCACACCTTCTCGGATCGTCGCCAGGTCCAGGGTGTCGGTGCGGGCGGGGGTCTTGCCGTGCGCGGGGACCTCGATGGTGACCGCAGCGCGGTCGACCGATCGGATGCGCCCCGTCACCGGCTCGCCCTCCCCCCGGAAGGTCACCAGCCGGCCGACGTTGCGCGCGTAGTGCCGTCGCTCCACGAGGGGGCGGCTCACGCCGTAGGAGCTGACCTCGAGGGTGTAGGGGGCCTCGCCCATGGCGTCGGAGTCGTCGAGCGCCGCACTGACCAGGTGGGTCGCCTCCGCGACATCGTCCAGCGACAGCGGCTCACTCGGGGTGTCGACGACATCGCGGTCGACGAGGTCGCGGTCGACGGTGACGCGCACGACGGTGCGGCGCCCGGCCGGGGTCAGGGAGATGCCCTCGAGCACGAAGCCGCTCCCGTGGAGGGCCTGGACGACGACGGGGGTCAACCGGTCGGTGCTGGCCATGTCGCGTCCTCTCTCTGCAGTTGGGCCGGGACCATCGGGCCCGCGGGAGCACCACTCTAGGTCACCTCGAGGGGAGGGTGCAGCCGTGAAAGGATGCCGGACATGCCTGCTGGAGCGCCTCCGAGCACCGGACCGACGCGACGCGTCGTCACCGGGGCGGCCCTCCTCGGCGGGATCCTCGGACTGACCGGCTGCGGGGTCCGGCTCGAGGAGGACGCCCCGGAGCTCCCCCTGGTGCCACGCCGCGCCAAGGTGCCCGGCGAGGCGGCTCTGCTCGCCCTCGTCGGCAGTACCCTGGCACTGGCCCGGGAGGCAGCGAGCCTCACGCAGGAGCCCGCTCCCACGCTCGCCGGCCTGCACACGACCCAGGCCCTGACCGTGGCCGATGCGCTCCGGCGGGGCGGGGTCCCGGAGCGGGTCGTCGCTGCGGCTGAGGATGCTGCTGACACGTCATCCACCGCCCCACCGAGCACGACGTCCCTCGCGGCAGCCGAGCGACGGGCCGTGGAGGCGGTGCGCGACCTGCAGGCCGTTGACGTCACCCTGGGACCGACCGTCCTCAGCCTGATGGGGCAACGCCTCGCCGCCGCCTCGCTCCTCGACCCCACGGGCCCGGCACCGGGATCGGTCATCCCGTTCGACCCGACGAGCACGAGCTCCTCGGAGCACGCACCCGCCACGCTCGGGCCGGTCCTCGAGGTGGCGCACCGTGCGCGGAGGCTGTTCGACGTGGTCGTGGTGCGCTCCCCGAAGGAGAGCTCCCCGACGAGCCAGCGCTCTCGCGCGGTCGCGACGACCGCGTGGCTCGACCGCCTGGTCGGCCGGTGGGGCGATGGCCTCCAGGGAATGGCCACGGAGTTGCCGGTCTCGGTCGTGCTTCCCTTCCCGGTCAGCTCCCCCGAGGATGCCGCCCGGCTCGCCGAGCACACCATGACCGGGCTGCGGGCGGCCTACGGCGCGCACCTGGCCACGCTCGATGCCCGATCCCTGGCCCCCGCCTGGGCGTACGTCCCTGACGAGCTCGCCGACATCGAGTTGCAGACCCACGCCTGGGGAGGGGCGCTGCAAGCCTTCCCCGGCCTGACGTGAGGGAGCTCGAGCTTCCCCCTGCCTGGGTCACCCGCGTCGAGTCCTACCCCGCGGACGGCGGCCCCGCGGGGGCGGACTGGGTGCGGACCGTGCCGCGCCGGATCAGGGATGCGCTGGCCCGCTGGCAGCTCGAGGTCGACGGGGAGCCCCGCACCGGGTGGACGGCCGTGGTGCTGCCGGTCAGGCAGGGCGGCCATGCGCGGGCACTCAAGGTCATCTGGCCGCACCCGGAGATGGCCACCGAGCACCTCGCCCTCAAGGTCTGGGGCGGTCAGGCGGCGGTGCGACTCCATGCCGCCGACCCCACCGAGGGCCTGCTCCTCCTCGAGCGACTCCATGCCGACACCGACCTGCGCGGTGTGGCCATCGATGAGGCCTGCCAGGAGGTCGGCGCACTGCTGCGACGCCTCAACGTGCCTGCAACCCCGGCCTTCCCCGAGCTCACGGCATACCTCGGCCCACACCTCGAACGCATGGCGCAACGGCCCGCCGTCCCACGCCGGATCGCCGATCGGACGCGCGGCCTCTTCGCGGACCTGGCCCGAGAACCCGGCCCGCACCTACTGCTGCACACGGACCTGCACTACGAGAACGTTCTCGCCGACGCAGAGGGTCGATGGCGCGCGATCGACCCCAAGCCCCTGCGCGGCCATCCCGGTTTCGAGCTGCTGCCCCTGCTCAGCAACCGCGCCGGCGACCTGGACGGGCGGACCTTCCGGTCGGCGATGCGTCGCCGGGTCGCGATCGCCGCCGAGGCGGCGGGGATCGACCTCGATGCGGCCTTCGGGTGGACCCTGCTGCGCGCCGGCCTCGAGGTGAGCTGGACGTCGGCGCTGGGCGACGAGGCTGAGCTCTCCCATCACATCGCCCTGACGAAGGCGTTGGACGACTAGCGAACTGGTTGCCGCAGAACGGTCTTGAGCCGCTCTGGCGCCATCCGGCGAGGGTCGCCGAGGTAGATCTCGTGGTGCGGCCCGTTGAACTCCAGGCCACGGGCCGGCATCACCTCGTGGTGCAGGCGGGCCAGGACGGGGCCCTCGGGCCGACGCCGCGCCGCGCGTTCCAGCCCACCCGCGATGTCGACCTCGGACACGGCCTCGGGCAACGGGATCAACATCGTCCAGTCCCACGCACTCTTGCGGCGCTCGACGAAGGTGGTGGGGTCAGGGCTGGACCACAGTCCTTCGAGCGGGCCGACGACGAAGTCGGCGCCGGTGCGCTCCTTGAGGGCCGCGCGCACGGCATACCCCGCGGTGTAGAGCGACTCGACCGCCGCGCGATAGGCGGGCTCGAGGTTCGGGTCGCCGTGCCCGTCGATCGCGAGATGGCGCTGTGGCGGCACGACGACCTCGACGAAGTCGCTGCTCGGAGGTGCGTACAGCTCCCGGTGGATCCGCCTGACGTCGTGGCGCATCAGGCGTCCGGCAGGTCCAGGTGGCCCGAGACGAGGGTGCAGACGTCCCCACCCACCCAGGTGTCCGCGCCGATGCGCTCGACGTGGATGCGACCGTCGCGGTCGATGACCTGCCCCTGGCCGGCGATGTACCGCTCGGGCAGCCGACCGGCACCGATGAGCCATTGCGCGAGTCCGGCATTGGCCGAGCCGGTCACGGGGTCCTCGGAGAAGTCGCGCCCGTCCGCATAGAAGGCGCGCACCTCCACGTCCGTGCCGCGCTGGGAGGCGACGTCGGCGGCATACGGACCGATGAGCGTCACCTTCAACCCGTCGTATGCCGCGGCGTCGGCCGTCGCAGCGAGCACGGCTTCCGCGGAACGCAATTCGACACCGATCCAGCCGGGCCCGTTGTCGACCCAGGCCATGTCGACGACGTCCTCGGGGTCGAGGCCGTTGACGCGAAGGACGCGGGCGCGCAGCTCTGCGTCGACCGGACCGGAGCGCCTCAAGGGCGGTGCGGCGAAGGCCAGTCGCCCTGCGTGCCGCACCGGCACGAGACCCGCACCGCACTCCTGCACGACGACGTCCTGGCGCGCGGGTGAGCCCCCGGCCGCCAGCCAGGCGTGGGCGCTGCCCAAAGTCGGGTGGCCGGCGAAGGGCAGCTCACCGCCCTTGGTGAAGATGCGCACCCGGTAGTCGGCGCGAGGGTCGGTCGGGCGGCACAGGAAGGTCGTCTCCGACAGATTGGTCCAGCGGGCCATCGCGGCCATGGTGCGCTCGCTGAGGTCGTCGGCGTCGTGGATGACCGCCAGCGCATTGCCCATCAGCGGGACGGAGGAGAAGACATCGACCTGGCTGAAGCGGTGGCGACCCATGGGCACAGCCTCCCACTCCCGCACGCGGACTCGCCCGGGTCAGTGGGTGAGCAGGCGGAAGGCGGGGTCGCGCGAGGCGAGGAGCCGCGCGGCCTCGGTGGGGTCCACCCAGGCAGCGGTCGCCCAGACGTCGGCCCACATCAGGTCGGGGCCGGTGACCGTCACGGACCCCGCCCGATCGATGCCCCGGCCCGTGCGCGGGTCGCTCACGTGGGCTCCCCGTGCCGCGGCTCCGGAGGTGGCGATGCCACCGCGGGAGAGGGTGACCACGTCGGTCACCTGACGACGGTCACGCGGGTCCTCGATGCCGATCCGCCACACCGGGTCCACGTCGTGCATGCCGCGACCGACCCCGACCGCGATGTCGCCACCGGCACCCAGGCACCACGCGATGTCCGGCACCGTCTCGAGGTGGGCGGCGGCGCCGACGACGGCCCACCCCTTGACCAGGCCGGTCGGGTCGAAGACCGGTCGGCCTGACTCCCGGGACCGCCACGCGCGGAAGAGACCGTCCGTGCGCTCCTCGGCCTCGAGGCACAACTCGACCACCTCGGCGAGCCACGGGTGGGCGTCGTCGACGGCGAGCTCGCCGTGCTGGAGCCGCAGCAGGTCGGAGTCGGACCGCCACGTCGAGAAGATCCGGTCGGCCAACCTCAGGTGGGCGAAGGCACGGTCGGCCGCGGCCGCGATGTCGGGGCTCGTCGGCTCGGTGGCCCGGACGTGGATCGAGATGGGCAGGCCCATGACCTGCTCGACGAAGGCCTTGCGGCCGAGCACGGGCAGGGCGCCGGGCTGCGTGTGGCGGCGGACCGGGATCTCGGCGGTGATCACAGGTGTGCCTGGTCGATCGCGGACTGCAGCGACTGGATGTAGCCCTCGGAGGTGTAGGTCGCGCCCGAGACCATGTCGATCGAGGAGCTCTGGCTCGCGACCGCCTCGCTGTTCAGGGTCGGGACGGCGCGGCTGTTGATCTGCTGGTCCTTGCCATTGCTCCACGGCACCTGCAGGACGATCGACTTGGTGATCTTGCCGTTCTCGACGGTGATCTGGACCTGGACGTTGCCGTACCTCGTCGAGATGACGTCACCGTCGTAGATCGTGGCGGCTGCCGTGGTGGTCGAGGGCGTCGTGGTGGTGGAGGGCGTCGTGGCGGTCGAGGACGCACTCGTGTCGCTCGTCGCGCCCGACGCGCTCCCCGTGCCACTGGTGCCGCTGGCGGTGGCCGTGGTGTCGGTGTCGGCCTGCGCGGCCGGCGTCGAGATGCTGGTGGCCGCCTTGGCGCTCGTGGAGGTGTGGTAGCTGAAGAGCAGCACGAGGGCGCTCACGGTGCTGAGCAGCCAGTAGGTGATACGTCGCATGTCCGGGTGTCCTTGCCTGAAGCGGGTCGGTGTCGAGGTCGGTCTCGTGGGGGCGGGTTCGGTGGGGCTCAGTAGCTGAAGCGTTCGGCGTGGAGCTGCTCGGCCGGGACACCCCCGCCCCTGGCCGCAGCCAGGACGGCGTCCATCCACCCGGGTGAGCCGCAGACGTAGACATCGCGCTCGGCGAGATCCGGCACGAGCTGGCAAAGAGCCTGGGCGTCGGTGAGGTCGGCGGCCTGGGCCGGGAGCCACGAGGCGCGCTCCCGCACCCGAGGCCCCTCGACGAGGACGTAGCGGGCGCCGCGCACCCGGGCCAGCGCCGACAGCTCGGCGGCCAGCACGGCGCTCCCCCGGTCCCGGACCCGGTGGACGACGGTGACATCGACCCCCGCGGGGAGGTCCTCGAGGATGGCGCGCATCGGGGTGATGCCGATGCCCGAGCCCATGAGGAGCACCTTGTCCGTGCGCCGGGCGTCGGCGTGGAGCCGACCGTAGGGACCCTCGAGGAGGACCCGGGTGCCCGGCCGCAGCGTGGCCAGTCGCGCCGACCCCTCGCCGACGTGGGCCGCGGTGATGCGCAGGGTCGAGCCGTCGGGGGCCGCCGACAGGGAGTAGGGGTTGGCCCGGGTCCACCCGGGGCCGTCGAGGAAGCGCCAGTTGAAGAACTGGCCGCCGCGCACCGCGAGCCGCTTCACGCCACGGCCACCCACGGTGACCGTGGTGACGTCCGCTGCGTCATGGCGGACGTCGAGGACGCGGATCGGGGCACGCAGCGACCGCCAGAGCGGGAGCAGCACGCGGAAGGCGACGACGGAGCCGGCGCACACGGCATACAGGGTCCACCAGAAGGCCGTGGCGACCGGGCTGGAGAGGAAGTCCGCGCCGGTCCACAGCTGGTGCGGCAGGGCCAGGCCGGCGCCGAGGTAGCCGTAGAGGTGGATCAGGTGCCACGACTCGTAGCGCAGCCTGGCCCGCGCCTTTTTCACCGAGGTGACGACGACCATGACGAGGGCGACCGTGCCGGCCACGGCGAGCAGCATGCCCGGGTAGTTCACGACGAGGTCGACCACGGTGCCCCAGAGGCCGGCGCTCGTGCCGGCGGCATAGCCCAGGGTGATGAGGACGATGTGGGCGACCATGAGGTTGAACGAGGTGAAGCCGACGAGCCGGTGGGTGCGGACCAGCTCGTCCTGGCCCCAGGCCTGCTCGACCCGCGGCACGCGCGCCATGATGAAGACCTGCACCAGCAGCAGCGCCGAGGACACCAGGCCGGTCAGGCGCCCGAGCGAGGTCAGTGCCCCACCGAGGGTGGCGAGCTCGCCGACCCCGCCACCGGTGACCCACAGCGCGGTGACGGCGAGCAGAAGGCCCCACAGGGCCGCGCCGGAGGCATCGCGCCACCACCGTGACACCGGCCGCAGGCGAGGTCGGCGGGGCCGACGCACGGGCGCGGAGTCGAGCCCGGCGCTCCGGGTCGGAGTGGTCGGGGGGTGCAGGACCGTCGTCATGCCGATGACTCTCCCGAGGCTGGCTATGCCTCACCTGTGAAGGGCATCTGGGTCGTCCGTGAGCCGATTCGGCGATCCCTGCTGAAGCGGTTTCACCGATGCGCCACAATGCACTCGTGACGCCGCCTCCTCCTCGCCCCACTCCCCCGGCCGCCGCCGGGTCCCGGCTCGCCGTCGACGGCGGCGGACCGACCGCCGAGATGTTCCGCGCACGGCTCGTGCGATGGTGGCCCGACCTCCTCGAGGGCCTGGTGGACCTCTACGGTCCGGAGCGGGCCCCGGCCCTCGGAGAGCGTCTCGTCGACCTCGCCGAGGAGGCGTATGCCGCCCGCTCGCCGGGGCTGCACAGCCGTGACCTCGAGCGGATGCTGGCTCCGCACTGGCTGCAGGATCCCTCGATGGTGGGCTACGCCGCCTACACCGAACGCTTCGCCGGCAACCTCGCCGGCCTCGTCGACCAGATCCCCTACCTCCGCGAGCTCGGGGTGCGCTACCTCCACCTCATGCCGCTGCTGCGCCCCCGTGACGGCGACAACGACGGCGGGTATGCCGTGGCCGACTACCGCTCGGTCCGGCCCGACCTCGGGACGATGGACGACCTGGCCGAGCTCGCGACCGAGCTGCACGAGGCGGGGATCAGTCTGACCCTGGACCTCGTTCTCAACCACGTTGCGCGAGAGCACGACTGGGCGGTGCGAGCGCGAGCCGGCGACCCGGCATACCGGGAGTACTTCCACGTCTTCCCCGACCGGCAGCTCCCCGACGCCTACGAGCGCACGCTGCCCGAGGTCTTCCCCGACTTCGCCCCCGGCAACTTCACCTGGGACGACGAGCTCGACGGGTGGGTCTGGACGACCTTCAACGAGTGGCAGTGGGACGTCAACTGGGCCAATCCCGAGGTCCTCGTCGAGTACGCACAGATCATCCTCGAGCTGGCGAACCGGGGCGTCGACGTGCTGCGCCTCGACGCGATCGCCTTCATGTGGAAGCGGATGGGCACCGACTGCCAGGGCGAGCCGGAGGTGCACTCGATCACGCAGGTGCTCAAGGCGCTGACCCGGATCGTCTGCCCCAGCGTGGCCTTCAAGGCCGAGGCCATCGTCGCGCCGACCAAGCTGCTGCCCTACCTCGGCACGGGCGTGCACACCGGCAAGGTGAGCGACCTCGCCTATCACAACAGCCTCATGGTGCAGATCTGGTCGATGCTCGCCGCCCGAGACGTCCGGCTCGCCGCGCATGCCCTCGGCAACCTGCCCCCGAAGCCGCTCGCGGCCACCTGGCTGACCTACGTCCGCTGCCACGACGACATCGGCTGGGCGATCATGGACGAGGACGCCGCCGCCGTCGGCCTGGGCGGTCACGCCCACCGGTCCTTCCTCGCCCGGTGGTATGCCGGCGAGTTCCCCGGGTCCCCGGGCCGGGGCCTGGTCTTCCAGTACAACCCGGCGACCGACGACCGGCGCACGAGCGGGGCCGCCGCCTCCCTCATCGGGCTCGAGGCGGCCGAGGAGTCCGGCGACACCGCGGCGATCGCGCTGACCGCTGATGCCCTGCGCCTGGCCCATGCCCTGATCTACGGCTGGGGCGGGGTGCCGGTCATCTGGTCCGGCGACGAGCTCGGCCAACCCAATGACCCCCACTGGGCCGACGAGCCCGGCCACGAGGAGGACAACCGCTGGGCCCACCGACCCCGCCTGGACCGGGCCCGGGCCGCCGAGCGCCACACGCCGGGCACGGTGGCGCACCGCGTGTTCACCGACCTGGTCCACCTCGGGGAGGCGCGCGCCGCGTTGCCCCACCTCCATGCGGGTGTCGAGACCCACATCGGCCCCGTCGACGACCCGGGGATCCTCGTCACGGTCCGCGACCACCCGATCGGTCGCTTCGTCGGGCTGCACAATGTCACCGCCCAGCGCCGGACCTGGCCCGGGCACCGGGCCCACGAGTACGGGGTCGCGGAGTCCGTCGACCACCTCAGCGGGGCGGCCCTGGAGTGGGACGCCGGCGGCAACATCGTCCTCGAGCCGTATGCCGTGCGCTGGCTGACCACTCCCTGACCGGCTACCAGAGCCCGAGCAGGGTCCCGCCGATCCGGATCGTGAATGCGCTCACGATGGCGATGAAGACCCAGCGCACGAAGCGCGATCCCAGTCGCACCGCGGTGCGGGCCCCGGCGTACCCGCCGAGCAGGTTGGCGGCGGCGAGGACCAGGCCGACCTGCCACAGCACGTGCCCACCGGGGGCGAAGACGGTGAGCGCGCCGAGGTTGGTCGCGAGGTTGGCGATCTTGGCCTTGGCCGACGCCTGGAGGAAGGCGTAGCCGAGCAGCCCCACGAGGGCGAAGACCATGAACGAGCCCGTCCCAGGGCCGAGGGCGCCGTCGTAGACCCCGATGACGAAGCCGATGCCGGCGGCCGCCGCCGTGTGCCGCGCACCGTCCCAGCGCAGGGCGGTCGCCGTCCCGAGCGAGGGCTTGAGGACGGTGTAGGCACCGACAGCGACGAGCAGGACGAGGATGATCGGGTTGAACGCACTCTTGGGGATGTGCAGGCCGATGAAGGCTCCCCCGACCGCACCGAGGTAGGCCAGGGCGGCCATCGGGAGCGCCGTGCGCAGGTCCGGGCGCACCCGTCGGTAGTAGGTGATGGAGGCGGTCGTCGTGCCGGCAATCGAGCCCAGCTTGTTCGTCGCGAGCAACTGCGCCGGTGCCGCGCCGGGGAAGGCCAGCAGGAGGGCGGGCAGCTGGATCAGCCCGCCGCCCCCCACGACGGCGTCGACCCAGCCGGCGACGAAGCCGGCGACCGCGACCACCGCGATGAGCGTTGGCGTGGGGTCCGCGAGGGCACTCACCTCCCGAGCCAGCCGTCCACGACGGCCAGGATCTCGATCAGCTCGTGCACGGTGGCGTCGGGGATGGCCGTGACGTCCACCCGCTGGTCGACGGGGATGTCCGAGTGCGGGATCCAGATGGCCCGCATGCCCACCTGGTGCGGCCCGTGAACGTCCTCGAAGATGCGGTCACCGACGTATGCCGTGTGGCGTGGGTCGACGTCGAGGACGCGGCAGGCCGCGCGGAAGGCCTCCGGGTGGGGCTTCACATGGGGGATCTCGCTGGAGTAGACGTCGCCGTCGATGAGGTCGAGCACGCCGTCGCGGGCAAAGACCTCACGGTGGTAGTCCCGGGACCAGATGGTGTTGGAGAGGACGCCGACCTTGAGCCCCCGGGCCCTCAGGCCCTCCCAGAGTGGCCGCACCTGAGGGTCGGTGTGGGTGTGGGGCTCCCAGAAGCGGCGGTAGGCGGCCAGGGCGAGGAAGTGCCGCTCATGGGTCGGGTCGACGCCCGCGGCCTCGAGGATCGCGGCGAGGTCGGCGCTCGAGTGCTCGGTCCGACCGCGCGCCCAGGCCTGCCCCTCGGCGGCGAGGATCCGGTCGGCGAGCTCGTGCGCGTGGTCCAGGTCGGCCTCGGACACGGCGTCCGAGGTGACCGGGACCCCATGGATCTCCCGGGCGAAGACGCGCCACTGCTCGGGCAGGTCGACGTCGTGCCACGGGGTGAGGGTGCCACCCCAGTCGAAGATCACGGCATGCAGCGGCCGGCGGACCGGCGGGTGCCCGGGTGCCTGCTCCCCCTGCGCGGCCGCGATGTCAGCCACGCACCTCGGCCACGAGCTCGGCGACGGCCTCGGCCACCGGGACCTCGCGCCGCTCGCCGCTGCGACGGTCCTTGATCTCGATCACGCCGTTCTCGAGGGACTTGCCGACGACCACGATTGTGGGCACGCCGATGAGCTCGGAGTCCTTGAACTTCACTCCGGGGCTGACCTTCTCGCGGTCGTCGAGGAGCACCGTCAGGCCGGCGGCCTCGAGCTCACGGGTGAGCACCTCGGCGGTCTCGAAGACCTGGGGGGCACGGGTGCGGTCCTTGCCGGTCGCCACGAGGTGGACGTCGGCGGGGCTGATGTTGCGCGGCCACAGCAGGCCGAGCTCGTCGTGGTTCCCCTCGGCGATGCAGGCGACGGCGCGCGAGACGCCGACACCGTAGGAACCCATGATCACCGTGCGCAGCTTGCCGGACTCGTCGAGCACCTTGAGGTCTAGCGCCTCGGCGTACTTGGTGCCGAGCTGGAAGATGTGGCCCATCTCGATGCCGCGGGCGGCCTCCAGGCCGGTGCCGCACGACGGGCACGGGTCCCCCGGACGCACCTCGGCCGCCTCGATGACGCCGTCGGCGACGAAGTCCCGACCGGCGACGAGGTCGACGGTGTGCACGCCCGGGGCGTTGCCACCGGCGACCCAGCGGGTGCCGTCGACGACGCGGGGGTCGACGAGGAAGCGGATGCCGGAGGCACTGGCCGAACCCAGGGCTCGCGGCCCCATGTAGCCCTTGACGAGGGTGGGGTAGGCAGCGAAGTCCTTCTCCTCGAAGGCCTCCACGCGGGCCGGGTCGACCTGGGCGCCGAGTCGCTTCTCGTCGACCTCCCGGTCGCCGGGGATGCCCATGGCCAGCGGCTCGCGGGTGCCGTCGGGGTGGACAAGCATGACCACGACCGTCTTGAGGGTGTCGGTCGCGGCCCACGGGCCACCGTGCGGCGAGGTGCCGGGGACCAGCTCGTTGAGCCGGTCGACGAGGGTGGCGATCGTGGCCGCATCGGGGGTGGCCTCGTCGTGCGCCGGCGGGGCCGTGGCGGCGTCGGTGACCTCGGGGGCGGCGACCTGCACGGCCTCGACGTTCGCGGCATACGCACAGTTCGGGCACCGAACATAGGTGTCCTCGCCGTTGTCGGCGGTGGCCAGGAACTCCTCGGACTTGCTGCCACCCATCGCCCCGGCCATCGCCTGGACGATGACGTAGTGGAAGCCGAGCCGGTCGAAGATCCGGACGTAGGCGTCCCGGTGGAGCTGGTAGCTCTTGTCGAGGCCGGCCTCGTCGATGTCGAAGGAGTAGGAGTCCTTCATGACGAACTCGCGGCCCCGGAGGATGCCGGCGCGGGGACGAGCCTCGTCGCGGTACTTCGTCTGGATCTGGTAGAGGCTGACCGGCAGGTCCTTGTACGAGGAGTACATGTCCTTGACCGCGAGGGTGAACATCTCCTCGTGGGTGGGACCCAGGAGGTAGTCGCCCTCCTTGCGGTCCTTGAGCCGAAAGACGTTGGGGCCGTACTCAGTCCATCGACCGGTGGCCTCGTAGGGCTCCCTCGGGAGGAGGGCCGGGAAGAGCAGCTCCTGCGCGCCGATGGCATCCATCTCCTCGCGCACGATCTCCTCGACGCGCCGGAGCACCTTCAGGCCGAGCGGCAGCCAGGTGTAGATGCCCGGCGAGACCCGCCGGATGTAGCCCGCGCGCACGAGCAGCTGGTGGCTCGGGACCTCGGCGTCCGCGGGGTTCTCGCGAAGGGTTCGCAGGAACAGGGACGACATGCGCATGGCCACGGGCGGACTCCAGGACGGGGTGGGGGGAGGACGACCCGGACAGGATATCGGCCACCCACGGCCAGTCTCGAAGTCATTTCGCCAGCCCCCTGAACAAATGCTCCGATGCGGGTTATCGTTCGTCCATGACGAGGCCATCGCGGGGGTCGACATGGGCTGGCGGCCCGGCGCGCCAGGACCTCGTCCGCGAGCACAACCTCTCCCTGGTCCTCTCCACGATCCTCGAGCCCACGCGGCCCCTCACCCGGGCCAAGGTCGCCCAGCACACGGGGCTCACGCGCGCCACCGTCTCCGACCTCGTCGAGACCCTCATCGACGCCGACCTCGTCACCGAGCTGACCCCGCGCCTGGGCGAGGGCGCCGGACGGCCCGGAGTCCCCCTCAGCCCGGCTCCACGCACCGTCGTCGGCGTCGGGGCCGAGGTGGCCGTCGACCACATCGGCGTCACCGTCCTCGACCTGACCGGACTCCCCGTGCGCGAGCACCTCGTGGAGGGCGACTTCGCCGGCAGCGACCCGGAGGCGGTGCTCGCCCGCCTCGGGGCCCTCGTGCGGGGCGTCGTCGACGACGCCTGCGCGGCGGGCATGCGCCCGGCCGGGGTCGCGGTCGGCATACCCGGTCTCATCGAGCACAGCACCGGACTGGTCCGCTTCGCCCCGAACCTCGGGTGGCGGGATGTCCCCGTCGTGGAGCGGTTGCGGGCCGAGAGCGGCCTGCCGCACCTGCCGTGGACGGCCGGGAACGACGCCGACCTCGCGGCGCGGGCCGAGATCCGGGGTCGGGCGCGGATGCTCGAGGAGCCCACGCACGAGCAGAACTTCGTCTACATCGGCGGGTTCGTCGGCATCGGTGGCGCCGTCGTGCGCGCCGGGGCCCCGGCGACCGGCCTGAACGGGTGGGGCGGCGAGGTGGGCCACTCGACGGTGGACCCCCGGGGTCCGGAGTGCAGTTGTGGGGCCAATGGCTGCCTCGAGCAGTATGCCGGCCGGCCGGCCCTGCTGCGTCGGGCCGGGCTCCCGCCGACCGCCGGCCTCGACGCACTCGTGGAGGCGGCCCGAGGGGGCGGGTCGGGCACGGAGGGCCCCCAGCGGGCCCTGGAGGAAGCGGCCCGTGCCGTGGGGGTCGCGGCGGCGACGATGGTGAACATCGTCGACGTGGACACCGTGGTGCTCGGCGGCTTCTACGCCTCGATCTTCGACCTCGTCGCCCGCGACATCCGCGAGGAACTCGGGCGTCGGGTCCTCGGTGCGCGGTGGGCGCCGACCCGCCTGGAGCGGGCCGCCGTCGAGGACCTGGCCACCCTGCACGGCGCGGCGCTCAGCGTCCTCGAGCGGGTGCTCGAGGCCCCCTCGTCGTGGGCCGCGCGAACCGTGACCGTTTCGTAGCACGAGACAGATCCCGGAATGCTTGCGCAATTGGCGAGTTCGCAATAAGTTCACCCAAGCAACAATTCCTCGACGTGGAGGTGACGCCCCGGTGGCGACTTCAGAGCAGCAGGCAGCAGGCGGGGCGGGCGTACCTGCGGGCCAGGTCATCCTCGAGATGCGCAACATCACCAAGGAGTTCCCGGGCGTCAAGGCCCTCTCCGACGTGTCCATGGTCGTCAAGCGGGGCGAGATCCACGCGATCTGCGGCGAGAACGGTGCCGGCAAGTCGACCCTCATGAAGGTCCTCTCCGGCGTCTGGCCCACCGGGTCATACACCGGTGAGATGTTCTTCGACGGCAAGCCGGTGCAGTTCTCCAACATCCGCGACTCGGAGCACGCCGGCATCGTCATCATCCACCAGGAGCTCGCGCTCATCCCCGAGCTGTCGATCGCCGAGAACATCTTCCTGGGCAACGAGCAGGCCCAGCGCGGCGTCATCGACTGGGTCGCCACCCGTCAGCGCGCGGTCGAGCTGCTCGCCCGGGTCGGCCTCAGCGAGGACCCGAGCACCAAGATCAAGGACATCGGCGTCGGCAAGCAGCAGCTCGTGGAGATCGCCAAGGCCCTCTCCAAGAACGTCAAGCTGCTCATCCTCGACGAGCCGACGGCCGCCCTCAACGAGAACGACTCCCAGCACCTGCTCGCGATCATGGACGGCCTGCGCTCCAAGGGCGTGACCTGCATCATGATCAGCCACAAGCTCAACGAGATCGAGCAGATCTCGGACTCGATCACCATCATCCGCGACGGCAAGTCCATCGAGACGCTGCGCGTCAAGGAGGACGGCGTCGACGAGAACCGGATCATCCGCGGCATGGTCGGGCGCGACCTCGAGTCGCGTTTCCCCGAGCACACGCCCCAGATCGGCGAGGTCTTCTTCGAGATCAAGAACTGGAACGTCCAGCACCCGACCCGCACCGACCGGCTCGTGTGCAAGAACTCGAGCTTCTTCGTCCGCCGCGGCGAGATCGTCGGCTTCGCCGGGCTCATGGGCGCCGGGCGCACCGAGCTCATGCGCTCGATCTTCGGTCGGTCCTACGGCACCTGGCTCAGCGGCGAGATGATCATGGACGGCAAGCCGCTGCACCTCAAGAGCGTCTCCGACGCCATCGACGCCAACATCGCCTACGTCACCGAGGACCGCAAGACGCTGGGCCTGAACCTCCTCGACGACATCAAGACGACCACGGTCAGCGCCGAGCTCAAGCAGATCACGCACAACATGGTCGTGAGCAACCTCGAGGAGTACGCCGCCGCGGAGAAGTTCCGCGTCGAACTGCGCACCAAGACACCCAACGTGGACGAGGGGGTCGCCAAGCTCTCCGGCGGCAACCAGCAGAAGGTCGTCCTCGCGAAGTGGCTCTTCACCGAGCCCGAGCTGCTCATCCTCGACGAGCCGACCCGTGGCATCGACGTGGGTGCCAAGTTCGAGATCTACGGGATCATCCAGCGACTTGCTGCCGCCGGTAAGGGCGTCATCGTCGTCTCCTCGGAGCTGCCCGAGCTGCTGGGTCTCTCCGACCGCATCTACACGATCTTCGAGGGCGCCATCACCGGCGTGCTCGACAAGGCGGAGGCCGACCAGGAGTCCCTCATGCGCCTGATGACCAAGACATCGAGCAGCTCGGTCGCCGCCGAGCAGGCCTCCTGACCCGCACCCTACGAGGAGTCAAGTTCCATGAGCTTCATCAAGAAGTTGTTCGGCGGCGACATCCGCCAGCTGGGCATGATCGGTGCCCTCGTGTTCCTCATCGCGTTCTTCCAGTGGAGCACCGATGGCCTCACGCTGACCCCGGACAATGTCAACAACATCATCCGCGGCAACGCCCACATCCTCGTCCTCGCCATCGGCATGGTCATGGTCATCATCGCCGGCCACATCGACCTCTCGGTCGGCTCGGTCTCCGCGGCCGTGGGGATCGTGGTGGCCATGGCGATGAAGGAGTGGGGCCTGCACTGGATCCTCGCGATCCTGCTGGGCCTGGCCTTCGGCGCCCTCATCGGTGCCTGGCAGGGCTGGTGGACCGCCCACATCGGCATCCCGGCGTTCATCGTCACCCTCGCCGGCATGCTCTTCTTCCGCGGCCTCAACCAGTTCATCGGCAAGTCCAACACCATCCCGGTGCCCCCGGAGTTCCAGGTGATCGGTGCGGGCTCCCTGCCCGAGGTCGGCCCCTCGACCGGCTACAACAACCTCACCGTGCTGCTCGGCCTGCTCGGCTGCGCCCTCATCGTCGTCGGCACCCTGCGCAACCGCGCCAAGCTGACCCGCATCAACGCCGAGGTCGAGGAGTCCGGCGTCATGTGGGCCCGCCTGATCCTCATCTGCGCCGTCATCATGGGCGTGATGCTCCTCATCGCCTCCGGCGCCAAGGGCTTCCCGGTCTCCGGCCTCATCCTCGTCGCGCTCGTCATCGTCTACGGCTTCCTCACGAGCAAGACGATCCTCGGTCGCCACATCTACGCCGTCGGTGGCAACCGGCACGCGGCCGAGCTCTCCGGCGTGAAGAGCAAGCGGGTCAACTTCTTCGTCATGGCCAACATGTCGATGCTCGCTGCGCTCGCCGGCATGATGTTCGTCGCCCGTTCCAACGCCTCCGGCCCCTTCGACGGCGTCGGCTGGGAGCTCGACGCGATCGCGGCCGTCTTCATCGGTGGCGCCGCCGTCACCGGTGGTGTCGGCACCGTCGTCGGCTCCATCGTCGGTGGTCTGGTCATGGCCGTCCTCAACAACGGCCTCCAGCTCGAGGGCATCGGCGCCGACCGCACCCAGATGATCAAGGGCCTGGTCCTGCTCATCGCCGTCTGGTTCGACCTCTACAGCAAGAAGCAGGGCAAGCCCTCGATCATCGGTCGACTCTTCCCCGGCAAGAAGGACTCGGGCGACGGCGGGGTTGCTGCGGCCACCCACCTCGAGACCCAGAACCCGGCCCGCGCAGCGGTCCAGGACACCGGCACCACGATCAGCACCGAGAGCTGACCGGCGCCCCCACCAGACTCCTCGCGGCCCCCACCGCGAACGAGAAACCACCCGCGTCCTTCGGGGCGTATCGGACACAGAAAGAAGGACACATGCGGACTTTCACCAAGGTCCTCGCCGTCACGGCCGTCGCCGGCCTGGCGCTCACGGGCTGCGGCCGCAGCAGCGACAGCACCAGCGGTTCCACCTCCTCCGGAAGCGCAGCGGCCGCCAGCGGCTTCGCGGCCGACTCGGTCATCGGCGTCTCGCTCCCGCAGAAGACGTCGGAGAACTGGGTTCTCGCCGAGAAGCTGTTCAACGACGACCTCTCGGGCGCCGGCTTCAAGCAGGACGTCCAGTTCGCCAATGGTGGCGTCGCGGAGCAGCAGAACCAGATCGACGCCATGATCACCAAGGGCGCCAAGGTCCTCGTCGTCGGCGCCATCGACGGCGGCCAGCTCGGCGGCCAGCTCAAGTCGGCCAAGGAGAAGGGCATCACGGTCATCGCCTACGACCGGCTCCTGACCAACACCGCGGACGTCGACTACTACATCGCGTACGACAACTTCAAGGTCGGTGTGCTCCAGGGCACCGCGCTCCTCGAGGGCATGAAGGCCAAGAAGCCGAACGGCCCGTACAACGTCGAGCTCTTCGCCGGCTCACCCGACGACAACAACGCCAAGGTCTTCTTCGAGGGTGCGATGAGCGTCCTGCAGCCGAAGATCGACGACGGCACCCTCAAGGTCGTCTCGGGCCAGACCAAGTTCGAGCAGGCCGTCACGCAGGGCTGGAAGGCTGAGAACGCCCAGAACCGCATGGACACCCTGCTGGCTGGTTCCTACACCGGCACCGAGCTCGACGGCGTCCTCTCCCCCAACGACACCTTGGCCCGCGCCATCATCACCTCGGTGAAGTCGGCCGGCAAGCCGATCCCGGTCGTCACGGGTCAGGACTCCGAGGTCGAGTCGGTCAAGTCGATCATGGCCGGTGAGCAGTACTCCACGATCAACAAGGACACCCGCAACCTCGTCAAGGAGACCGTTGCCATGGTGGTCGCCCTCCAGAAGGGCGAGAAGCCGACCGTCAACGACGAGAAGTCCTACGACAACGGCGTCAAGGTCGTCCCGGCCAACCTGCTCGCCCCGGTCATCGTGACCAAGGCGAACGCGGCCGAGGCCTACGCCAACGACCCGACCCTCTCCCCGCTCACCAAGTGAGCTGAGGCGTCACCACCTCGCACGACTCGAAGGGCCCCGGATCACTCCGGGGCTCTTCGGGCGTTCAGCCGGCGAGGTGGCTCGGCGGCTCGCTGTAGCGCGCCCGCGTGCCCTCGACCCGGAACCCCAGCCGCTCGTAGAGCGCCTTGGCCGGGTTCTCGGCCCCGACGCAGAGCCACGCCTGCCGGGAGCCCGCCTTGGCAAGGACGGAGAGGGACCGGACGACGAGGTGGGCGCCCAGGGCTCGACCGCGCCACGCCGGCACCACGCCGACCTGGTCGAGCCAGTCGTCGGACAGGACGACGAATCCCGCCGGCTCGCTGCCCTCCAGGGCCACGCGCGAGTCGTCGGGTCGGAAGGTCGGCTCCGCCTCGACCCACCGTCGCCAGTCCCCGAGCGACATGGGCGTGAAGCCGGGTTGGGTCCCGAACGACTCGGACCATGCCCGGTGGAACAGCTCGACGGTGTCATCGCGCCACGGCTCGACGCTCAGTCCGTCCGGCCGCGAGATGTGGGGAACCTGCTTGAGGCGGTGCCGCATGACCCGCTCGGAGGCGGTGAGGACCAAGCCGATGCGCGAGGCGAACTCGAGCGCCGCCGGGCTGTCGTTCTCGATGACCAGCCGCAGTGGGTGATCGGGAGATTGGCCCCGGACCCACTCGGCGAGCTGTTCGCCCACACCCGCCCGACGAATGGAGGGATGGACCAGGCCGGTCACGGCGGGCACGCCCGAGTCGAGGAAGAGCGCGGCGGCCGCGACGACGTCATTCGTCACGTCGCGCCCGAGCAGCCCCGGTCCGCTGCGGAAGAGGCGGCGCAGGTAGTCCACCTGGGTCAGGGCCGGCAGGCCGCCGTCGACGGCCAGACAGGCCCCCGCGAGCTCCGCGACGGCCGGCAGGTCGTCGTCGGTCAGTGGTGCCCATTCGAGCTGGACCATGACCTCATGTTACCCATCAGTAGCAAAGTGTTCACAACAGGACGGTCGCGAAGGAGCCCACCGTCGTGAAACCCAACCGCTCGTAGAGCGCACGAGCGGCCAGGTTGTAGTCGTTGACGTAGAGGCTGACCTCCCGCACCCCCAGGTCGAGGACCTGCTCGACGACCGCGGCGAGGAGGGGCACCGACCAGCCCTGTCCGCGCAGGTGCGGGGCCAGCCACACGCCCTGCAGCTGGGCACAGCCCAGGGCGAGCGAGCCGACATCGGTCTTGAAGAGCACCTCTCCGCGCTCCCGCCAGATCCACGTGTGCCCACGGTCGACCAGGCCGGCGATCGCACCACGGTAGGCGCGGCTGGAGCCGACATAGGGCGCGTACCCGATCTCGTGGGTGAACATGTGGCTGGCCGCGGGCAGGATCGCATCGACGTCCTCGTCACGGGCCGGCCGCACCCGCTCCTCGGCGACGATGCCCAAGCTGGAGGGCCTCGTCCGTGTCACCATCAGCGGCTGATCAGCACGGATCGCCCGGGCCGGCCCCCATTGCGGCTCGAGCCGGCTCCAGAGGTCGAGCACCTCCTCCCGCGGACCGAGGATCGAGGCGGTGTTGCCCCGCCAGCGACGCATCCGATCGGCATACGCCGACCGCGAGTCCGGGGCCGACTCGACTGGGACGATGTTCGCGCTGGCCCAGCAGACCGAGTCGAGCACGCCCTCGGTGCGGTGGCCGAGCAGGCCGCTCAGGCTGCCGACTCGCGAGCTCTCGAGGATGCGGGCCGCGACGAAGGCGTGCCGCGCCGGGTCACGCGCGCACACGGCCAGCGCCTCGTCGCGGTCGGCGAGGGTGAGCGGCTTGGCCGCGGAGCGCGTGCGGAGCACGTGCCCAGCCTAGGATGCGGGACCTCCGTCTGGCCGGTCTTCATGGCACCAGGACCGGTCGGGGTCGGAGGAGCCCGTATGCCGGGCCGGCCTACGCGCGCAGGCGGGGTCGGTGAAGGTCGGCATTGTCGAGGACCCAGGTCGCCGAAACCGGCTCGTCAGGGAGGGGCCTCACCCGACGGTGACGCTCGGCGAGCCCGCCGACTCCTCGTCCATCGGCTCCCCCATCTCCTCGGCCAGGCGCATGGCCTCCTCGATGAGGGTCTCGACGATCTGGGACTCGGGCACGGTCTTGATCACCTCGCCCTTGACGAAGATCTGGCCCTTGCCGTTGCCGGAGGCAACGCCGAGGTCGGCCTCGCGGGCCTCGCCGGGGCCGTTGACGACGCAGCCCATGACGGCCACCCGCAGCGGCACGGTCATCCCCTCGAGCCCGGCGGTGACCTCCTCGGCGAGCTTGTAGACATCGACCTGGGCGCGACCGCAGGACGGGCAGGAGACGATCTCGAGCTTGCGCGGACGCAGGTTGAGGCTCTGGAGGATCTGGATGCCGACCTTGACCTCCTCGACCGGAGGCGCGCTGAGCGAGACCCGGATGGTGTCGCCGATGCCCTTGGACAGCAGCGCCCCGAAGGCGGTCGCGGACTTGATGGTGCCCTGGAAGGCCGGCCCGGCCTCGGTGACCCCGAGGTGGAGCGGCCAGTCGCCGCGCTCGGCGAGCAGCTCGTAGGCCCGCACCATGACGACGGGGTCGTTGTGCTTGACCGAGATCTTGAAGTCGTGGAAGTCGTGCTCCTCGAACAGGCTCGCCTCCCAGACCGCCGACTCCACGAGGGCCTCGGGGGTCGCCTTGCCGTACTTCTCGAGGAGTCTCTTGTCGAGGCTGCCGGCGTTGACGCCGATCCGGATGCTCGTGCCCGCGGCCTTGGCGCGCTTGGCGATCTCGGCGACCTGGTCGTCGAACTGGCGGATGTTGCCCGGGTTGACGCGCACCGCCGCGCAGCCGGCATCGATCGCGGCATAGACGTACTTCGGCTGGAAGTGGATGTCGGCGATGACCGGGATCTGGCTCTTCTGCGCGATCGCCGGGAGGGCGTCGGCATCGTCCTGGCTCGGGCAGGCCACGCGCACGATGTCGCAGCCGGCCGCGGTGAGCTCGGCGATCTGCTGCAGGGTGGCGTTGACATCGGAGGTCAACGTGGTGGTCATCGACTGCACGCTGATCGGCGCGTCACCGCCGACCGCGACCTTGCCGACGTGGATCTGCCGGGTCCGACGCCGGGGGGCCAACACGGGGGGCGGCAGGGACGGCATACCAAGACCAACGCTCATACAGTCCATTATCCCGTACGCCGCGGTTGTTACCTCTCGCCGCGGTTGCTGCTCCCTCTGCTGCGGTTGTTACCTCCCGCCGCGGTTGTTCTGCGACGAAGTGCCCCATCCCCGGGAAGGGTGTGGATAACCGCTGGGCCGTTTGCCGCCAACGGTCACCATCTAGCCATGGACGAAAGACTTCGAACCCATGCCGCAGCCCTTGGCGATGTCTTCTCCTGGGCTGATGCCCAGCGCTACGGGGTGCGCCCGGCGCAGCTGGCCGCGTGGGCTTCGACAGGTGAGGTCATGCGTGTGCGACGCAACGCCTATGTCGTGGGTCAGGTCTGGACCGACAGCCCTCTCGATGTGCAGTGTCGGCGGCCACGAGAAACTGCCCGGAGACGGCCACGAAGCTGCCCGCTGGCGGTCATGAGAACTGCCCGCTGACGGTCATGGGATCTGCCCGACACGACGTCGTCTGCCTCGCCACGGTCCGTGG